>Ga0310691_10001022_pt1 | contig 45980 bp, 13 predicted proteins | sample 176DNAGHGlowgp2_FD_203887 | JGI IMG/M metagenome (GOLD analysis project Ga0310691, IMG submission 203887) | Sheep rumen microbial communities from Palmerston North, Manawatu-Wanganui, New Zealand - 1766 DNA GHGlow gp2 (v2) (version 2) | ecosystem: Host-associated > Mammals > Digestive system >... | reverse complement strand
GTTGGAATTATCGTTCGATGTAGGGTATATAACCCAAGATGAATTAGACGACATGGATGGTTGTGCTACAAGTATTCAGCGGATGCTGTCAAAACTGTACAGCTCATACCAAGAATAATGTATCTTCATTAAACTTTAAACTTTAAACCTTCAACCAAAAAAATGATAAAATCATTTTTTTTCGACATGGACGGCGTGCTGTTTGACAGTATGCCGGGCCATGCGTATGCGTGGGCGAAGGTGATGACGAAGTATGGACTGCCGATGAAGGAGGAGGACGCCTTCGAGAACGAAGGGCGCACCGGCATCGGCACCATCAGCATCTTCACCCAACGCTACTGGGGCCGCGACGCCACCGAGGAGGAAGCACAGGAGCTGTACCGCAGGAAGACCATCGTCTTCAACGAGTATATGTCGGCCCGCGGCGGCGAGGCCCCCGAGATGCCCGGGGCGGCAGACGTATTAGATAAGGTACGCGAGCGTGGGCTGATGCGTGTCCTCGTGACGGGCTCCGCCCAGCAGTCGCTGCTCACGCGCCTGGAACGCCATTACCCCGGTCATTTCACGCCGGCGCTGATGGTCACGGGCGACGATGTGCGCTATGGCAAGCCCAACCCCGAGCCCTATCTGATGGCGCTGCAGAAGGCGGGCATCACCGCCGACGAAGCCCTCGTGGTGGAGAACGCGCCCCTGGGCGTGCGTGCCGCCGTGGCGGCGGGTATCAAGACCATCGCCGTGAACACAGGGCCCATTGACCCGCAGCTGCTGCTCAACGAAGGTGCCACCTGGCTCTTCCCCTCCATGGCGGCACTGGCCGAAAACCTTGATTCAATCCTAATAGGAAGTTAAAATAGGAACAATATGAAGAAATCTCCTTTTGTTTGGCTCTGCGCTGTAGGACTGTTGCTCTCCTGTGGCAGCAAGACCGCGACGGAACAGACCACCGGCACCACGGACTACGACACCGAGGTGGCCAGCGACGGCATTCAGCGCATGACGGTCTATGACTTCACGGACACCGTACGCACGGAGGGCAAGACCTATATCTACACCGTGCACCGCGAGGCCTCGGACAGCCTTCCCGTCATCACCGACGAGGACGGCAACCGCTATGCCGACAATGTCTATACGCTGACGATTCGCTCGGGCGAGCAGACGGTCTTCAACCGCCGCTTCACCAAGAAGACGTTCCTGTCGTATCTCTCCCGTGACTTCCAGCAGCGCGGCATCCTCGATGGGATGATGTGCGACAAGACGCTCCCCGGCCTCCGCTTCGCCGTGAGCGTCAGCCTGCCCCAGAGCGATATGATGGAGCCCCTCCTCATGCAGGTGGATACCCAGGGCGGCATCGTCATCACCCGCGATGAACGCGGCGACGCGGAACTGGACATCGAGGACGAGGATGGGGTATGATTCGTTTAACGTTTAATGTTTAACGTTTAAGGATATGAACGTCATCAAGACAGCTATAGAGGGCTTGCTCATTATCGAGCCGCGGGTATTCAAGGACGCGAGGGGCTACTTCTTCGAGAGCTTCTCGCAGCGCGAGTTCGATGAGAAGGTCTATCCTGTGCAGTTCGTGCAGGACAACGAGAGTATGTCCGTGCGCGGTGTGATGCGTGGCCTCCACTTCCAGCGCCCGCCTTACACCCAGACGAAGCTCGTGCGCTGCGTGCGCGGCGCCGTCCTCGACGTGGCCGTGGATATCCGCAAAGGCTCGCCGACCTTCGGTCAGCACGTCGCCGTGGAGCTCACCGAGGACAACCACCGTCAGTTCTTCATCTCCAAGGGCTTTGCCCATGGCTTCGCCGTCCTCTCCGACGAGGCGGTGTTCCAGTATAAGTGCGATGAGTTCTACCACCCTGAGGCCGACGGCGGCATCCAGCTCTGCGACCCCTCCCTCGGCATCGACTGGCGCATCCCCTTCGCCGACGCCATCCTCAGCGACAAAGACACCAAGCAACCCTTCCTCAAAGACTTCGATAGCCCATTCTAGACTCGGAAATACGCGGAAATATCTCGGAAATACACGGAAAAGATACTTCTGCTTCTTCCCAGATTGTTCGCGTTTCCCCCGATAATGTTCAATAAAAAATCATAGAATCACTTATATAAAGTTTCCGCGTTTTTCCGTTTATTTCCGTTTATTTCCGTGTTTTCCATAACCCCCAAACCCATAACCCCTATGAAGACCCTCATCATCACCGGCGGCGCCGGCTTCATCGGCAGCCATGTTGTCCGCCTCTTTGTGAACAAATACCCTGAGTACCGCATCATCAACCTCGACAAGCTCACCTATGCCGGCAACCTCGCCAACCTGAAGGACATCGAGGACAAACCGAACTACAAGTTCGTGAAGATGGACATCTGCGACTTCGACGCGTTCTACAAGCTGATGCAGGACGAGAAGGTCACCGGCATCATCCACCTCGCCGCTGAGAGCCACGTGGATCGCAGCATCAAAGACCCCTTCACCTTCGCACAGACGAATGTGATGGGCACGCTCTCCCTGCTGCAGGCCGCCAAGCTCTACTGGGAGTCGCTGCCTGAGAAGTACGAGGGCAAGCGCTTCTATCATATCTCCACCGACGAGGTCTATGGCGCCCTGGAGATGACGCACCCCGAGGGCATCCCCGCCCCCTTCACCACGAAGGCTTCCGCCGCGTCCCACACCGTTGGCGGCGGTACGTCCGCCGCTCACCCCGCTTACGGCGAGAAGTTCTTCACCGAGGACCTGAAGTACCAACCCCATAGCCCCTACAGTGCCTCCAAGGCTTCGAGCGACCATTTCGTGCGCGCCTTCCACGACACCTACGGCCTGCCGACCATCGTCACGAACTGCTCCAACAACTACGGCCCGTATCAGTTCCCCGAGAAGCTGATACCGCTGTTCATCAACAATATCCGCCACCGCAAGCCGTTGCCCGTCTATGGCAAGGGCGAGAACGTGCGCGACTGGCTCTATGTCGAGGACCACGCCCGTGCTATCGACGTCATCTTCCACAACGGTAAGATAGCTGAGACCTATAATATCGGCGGTTTCAACGAGTGGAAGAACATCGACATCATCAAGGTGGTCATACAGACGGTCGATAGATTGTTGGGACGTGTGAAACTTGAAACCTCTGAAACCGGTGAAACCATTGAAACCTATCCAGACATGGACCTCATCACCTATGTCACCGACCGCGCCGGCCACGACCTGCGCTATGCCATCGACTCGCGCAAGCTACAGCGCGAGCTGGGCTGGGAGCCCTCGCTTCAGTTCGAGGAGGGCATCGAGCGCACCGTCCGCTGGTACCTCGACAACGAGGCGTGGATGGACAACGTCACCAGTGGTGACTACCAGAAATACTACGAAAACATGTACGCCAACCGCTAAAAGAAAGCAGCCCGCTAATTTAGCGGGCTGCTTTCTTTAGTGCCTGCCCCGTGTAGCTGGTGTCGCAGGCCATGACCTGCTCGGGAGTGCCGCAGACGACGAGGTTGCCGCCTTCGGCGCCGCCCTCGGGACCGAGGTCGATGATATAGTCGGCCATCTTGATGACATCGAGGTTGTGTTCGATGATGAGGATGGTGTGGCCACGCTCGATGAGGGCATTGAAGCTCGCCAGCAGGCGACGGATATCGTGGAAGTGCAGACCTGTCGTGGGCTCGTCGAAGATGAAGAGCGTGGGTTCCTGCTTCTCCATACCTATGTAATACGCCAGCTTCACGCGCTGGTTCTCACCGCCGGAGAGGGTAGAGGAGGACTGTCCGAGCTTGATATAGCCGAGACCCACGTCCTGCAGGGGGCGCAGCCGCTTCACGATCTTCTTCTCGCCGTGCTCCGCGAAGAACTCCATCGCCTGGTTGACGGTCATATTCAGCACATCGTTGATATTCTGGTCGTGGAAACGCACGTCGAGGATATCGCTCTTGAAGCGCTGGCCATGGCAGCTCTCGCATTCCAGCACCAAGTCCGCCATGAACTGCATCTCGATGGTCACCGTACCCTCGCCCTTGCACTCCTCGCAGCGCCCGCCTTCGGTGTTGAACGAGAAATGCGAGGCCGTGAAACCCATCTGCTTCGCCAGTGGCTGCTCGGCGAAGAGCTTGCGGATCTCATCGTAGGCCTTCACGTAGATGACGGGGTTGGAGCGGGAACTCTTGCCGATGGGGTTCTGATCCACGAACTCCACCACCTTGATGGCGTTGACGTCGCCCTCCAGGCCCGTGAACTCACCCGGGCGGTCGGTGACCTCGTCGAGCTGTCGTTTCATAGCGCGGTAGAAGATGTCGCGCACCAGCGTGCTCTTTCCCGAGCCGCTGACGCCCGTCACGCAGGTCATCACATTCAGCGGGAACTTCACATCGATGCCCCGCAGGTTATTCGCCCGCGCGCCCTTGACTTCGATATACCTATTCCATGGGCGCCGTGAGAGACTCACCCCCCTGTCCCCCTCTCTTGCAAAGAGGGGGAGAGCTCGTCCATTTGTATCGATTGTTTCTCTTCCCAATAGGAATTGAAGGGTATGAGAACGTTGAATAATCTCCTCAGGAATATCTTTTTCACATTCTGGATTTCCTATGAGATAGACAGCTTCCCCATCTCCCCCTCTTTGTAAGAGAGGGGGTAGGGGGGTGAGTCGGCATACCACTTCACCTCCCAGCCGTCCGGCCTCCGGACCAATGTCGATGATGTAGTCAGCGGCGCGGATGATCTCCTCGTCGTGTTCCACGACCACCACCGTATTCCCCAGATCCACCAGCTGTCGCAGCACCTTGATGAGGCGTGCCGTGTCGCGGCTGTGCAGGCCGATGCTGGGCTCGTCCAGGATATACAGCGAGCCCACGAGGGAGCTGCCGAGTGACGTCGCCAGGTTGATGCGCTGGCTCTCGCCGCCGCTGAGGCTATTCGAGCGCCGCCCTAATGTCAGGTAGCCGAGTCCCACGTCTAACAGGAACTGCAGGCGAGTCTCGATCTCCACCAACAATCGTTTGGCAACATGATAGTCATGCTCGGATAATGCCGATGGAATCGCCTTAATTTGCTTCATTAGCTCTGTGATTGGCAGGTCCACCAGCTCCGTGATGGCCTTGCCCGCCACCTTCACGTAGGTGGCTTCCTTGCGCAGGCGTGTGCCGTGGCAGTCCGGACATTCCGTCTTGCCCGTATAGCGCGCCAGCATCACGCGGTTCTGTATCTTATAGCGCGCCTCGCGCAGGTAGTCGAAGAAGAGGTCGATGCAGACGTCGCCATGTTCCCAGCGACCGTCGAGCGACCGTTCGGGATAGCGGCCGTGCCATAGCAGGTTCTTCTCCTCCTGCGTCAGCTCGTAGTAAGGCTTGAAGATGGGGAACTTCAGGCGTTCGGCCTGACGGATGAACTCCGTCTTCCATTCGTTGAGTTTCTCTCCGCGCCAGCATTGCACGCAGCCCTCATAGACGCTCTTGCTGCTGTCGGGGATGACCATGTGCGGATCGATGCCCTGCACATTACCCCAGCCCTCACACGTCGGGCAGGCACCCATGGGTGAGTTGAAGGCGAAGAGCTGGTCCGACGGCTCCTCGAAGGTGATGCCGTCGGCCTCGAAGCGTGTGGAGAACGTGTGTTCGATGCCGGCAGGCAGGAACCGCAGCCGCATCTCCCCGCCACCCTCATAGAACGCCGTCTCCGCGGAGTCAATCAAACGAGAAATAACAGACTCACCCCCCAACCCCCTCTCTTTCAAAGAGGGGGAGGCGGGGACTGAGAGACGGTCGATAAGAAGATAGAGATTCTTTTCTGTTGTTTCTGCTAGCCCGCGATTTTTTCCCATTTCATCGAGTAACTCTTCTATCCTCCAAATGCCATCGGAATTGTCCCCCCTCCCAACTCCCCTCTCTACTCCCCTCTCTACAAGAGAGGGGTCGGGGGTGAGTCTTTCGGGGGTGAGTCTTACCCTCGTATAGCCCTCCTGCAAGTAGGCCTTCAGCTGTTCTTCCAGCGTGCGACCCTCGGTGATGCGGATAGGGCAGAGGACCAGGAAACGGGTGCCGGGGGAGTAGGAAAGCATACATTGCACCACGTCCTCCGTACTGTGCTTCTTCACCTCCTGACCGCTGATAGGGCTGTAGGTGCGGCCGATGCGGGCGTAGAGGAGGCGCAGGTATTCGTAGATCTCGGTGCTGGTGCCCACGGTGGAGCGCGGATTACGCGAGATGACCTTCTGCTCGATGGCGATGGCGGGCGGGATGCCGCTGATATAGTCGCATTCCGGCTTCGCCATACGCCCCAGGAACTGACGGGCGTAGGCATTGAGACTTTCCACATACCTCCGCTGCCCTTCGGCATACAACGTGTCGAAGGCCAGTGAGCTCTTACCCGAGCCACTCAAGCCAGTAATCACCACCAGCTTGTTCCGAGGAATGTCAACACTGATGTCCTTCAGATTATTGACCCGCGCCTTATGTATGTGAATACTCTCCTCCAACTTTAATCTTTAATCTTTAATCTTTAATCCTTAATCCTTAATCTTTAAACCACTACAGCTTCACTGTCTTCTTCGCCCCTTTGCTCTCGTTCTGCAGGCGGTCGAGGGCGGTGACGACATACGTCCACTTCTGTTTGCCGTCGTTGTAAGGCAGCTTCAGGAAGGTGTTGGGCGTGATGGCGATGAGCTGTAGGGCGTTGTTGAGGTCCGCCTTCATGCCTTTCGGGAAGACATAAACCGCATACATACGAGCCTCGTCCATGGGTGTCTTGGCCTTGGGTGCCGTCCAGAACAGCATGTAGCCGTCCTCCGTCCACACGGGTGTCACCTTACGTGGCTTCCCGGGCGCTTTCTTGTCGAGCCACGGCATCTCGGGTTGCAGGGCCGGCGTGCGGTGGTACGTCGTGCGCAGCGCGGTGCCGTAGCCGCCCTTGTCGTCCGCCACGGCGCGGGCATACCACTGGCAGGAGCCGTGGACACCGGGCAGGCCGCGCTGCAGCGCATATTTCGCTGCCATCTGGTTCTGTGCGGGGTACTGGAGGTCGGAGTACTTCACCGTCCGCTCCACATCCTGTCCTATATATAAAGGTCGCGCATGTGCGTGAGCACTCCACCAGCGGATGAGCGTGTCGTAGTCGGCGGCGTTGTTGCCGATCTCCCAGTAGATCTGCGGGATATTGTAATCGACCCAGCCCTCATCGACCCATTTCAGCACGTCGGCGTACAGGTCGTCGTAGTTCTGGAGCCCGTTCGTGGCAGAGCCTTCAGCCCATGAGCGCTGGTTGCGGTAGATGCCGAAGGGCGAGACGCCGAACTTCACCCACGGCTTCACGGCGTGCACCGCCTCGCTCAGTTCGCGGATGAAGGTGTTCACGTTCTCGCGACGCCAGTCGCCGCGGTTGCGACCCTGCCCGTACTGCGCATAGCTGGCATCGTCGGGGATGGCTACGCCGGCCACGGGATAGGGGTAGAAATAGTCATCGATATGCAGGCCATCGACGTCATAACGGCTGATGATGTCCTTGGCAATTTCTACGATGAAATGGCGATTTTCTGGAAGTCCGGGGTCGAAGATGAGGAGGTCCTCATACTTGAAGCAACGTTCGGGGAACTTCACGGCGTAATGCGTTGTCGCCAAGGCTGTCGTGCCCTTCGTCTTCGCACGATAGGGGTTGATCCAGGCGTGCAGTTCCATGCCGCGGGCATGACATTCATCTACCATCCACTGCAACGGGTCCCAGTAGGGGGAGGGTGGGGTGCCTTGCTGACCTGTCAGGTAACGACTCCACGGCTCCAGCGTGCTGGCATAGAGCGCGTCGCCCTCTACGCGACATTGGAAGAGGATGGCGTTGATGCCATCGGCCTGCAGGATGTCCAGCTCGCGTGTCAGTTCCGCCTGCATGGCGGTGCGTCCCACGCCTTGCCACTGTCCGTTGACAGCCTGTATCCAAGCGCCGCGGAACTCACGTTTAGGGGTCGGTTGCTGGGCTTTCACGATGCCACTTGTCAGGCATGCGAGGGCGATAAGGATGATTCGAATGTGTTTCATGTTTCCCGTTGGAATGGATGTTGAATTATTTATCGCTTGCAAAGTTAAGGCTTTTTGTCGAGAAGCACGATGTGTTTGACGTCAAAAGATGATTCTTTTCACATTGTTTATAGATTGTAACAATTACACCCTTCAGTTTAACGGAACTTAAGAATTGATATATGTCAAGTGCATGTAAAAGTCCATTTATTAAATTCTTTTGACACTGCTTAGAATGGTCGTCCTCGCGTGGTCTCGTTAAAATGGTTGTACGCCTTAATATTGTTAACAGTGACAAACAATCTGAAGAAATCTGTAAAATAATGTAAACGTCGTACTATATAAACTAGTGTTGTTTTACACTCAAAGGCTCGATTTTCTTTGGTGTGACTTTCGTGGTACTATATAATAATGTATAGCGCGCTTTTGTTGAGCGGTGTAAATTGCTTAGCTTACCCCCCCCAAGTTAAAAAAACTTAAATTTAACGGCTTCCTTTGTTAAATCGTCGCGAATAGTTGCAGGTGACCTGAATTTGCCGTAACTTTGCATGAAAATAGAAGACAAGAATCACGGAATGATGAGACGTCAAATGACATCTTTTCTTAAGAGGTTGAAACTCACGCTTTTGCTTTTTATCGCGGGCGCGAGTGTATGTGCATTACATGCGATGCCTCAAACGGCTCAGTCGTTGAGTCTCGATTCTGCATTCTATGCCAAGTATCCCTTCATTCGGTTCGTGGATAGCCAAACGGATCCCAGTCTTGTCCGATTGAGCGATGAGACGTTGCTCGACGAGGCTGGAAAGATTGTGTTCCGGGTGAATCGCTTCGATGCCTACTCCAACGACTCACTATTGCGCGAGCTGGAGACGGTGATCCTGCCGCGCATCAACCAGGACAGCCTGAAGCTGCGCCTGATGGTGGTGCGTGGTGCTGCGTCGCCTGAAGGTCCTGTGCCCAACAACCGTATGCTGGGCCGTCGTCGTGTGGAAGCGCTCGCTTCTTTTTTACGCGCGCGGTTGAGCGTACCTGTTGATGAGCGCAGCTTCACTACCGAGTCTGTCACCGAGGACTATCGTCTGCTGCTGGCGATGATGCGCCGCGCCGGTGACAAGGACCTTGACGTCGTTCAAAGCATCTGCGACAAGCACCTGCCGCGTTATGAATACACGCTGCTGAAGCGCTCCCTCCAGCGCCTGCAGGGCGGCCGCCTCTGGCAGCGCCTCCTCAAGGAGTATTTCCCCGAGCTGCGTGCAGCGCGTGTGGTGCTGTTCTTCGAAAACGCGGAAAATGCGGAAAGGACGGAAAGCGCGGAAATCTTTGAGACCTATGAGAGGCTGGATACTTTAGAGGAGCCTGAACCCTTAACCGTGGCGCCGCGTGTCATCGCAGTTCCGCGTCGCGAGTTCCTGTCGTTGAAGACGAACCTGCTGTTCGACTTTGCCTATGTGCCGGGCTATAACCGCTGGTGTCCGATTCCCAATGTAGCCATCGAGTACTACCCGATGCGCGGCCACTTCACCTATGGCGCCTCGTTCGACTGCCCCTGGTGGCAGCACTACGACGACCACAAATACTTCCAGATCCGCAACTACCAGTTTGAGACCCGCTACTACCTGCGCTCCGGCAGCATCGAACGCCGCACGCCTGGCGAGGGCGCTGCCTTCCGCGGTCTCTACTTCTCCGCGTACGCCCACGTGGCGCTCTATGGCATCTGCTTCGATGCGGACAACGGCTGGGAGGGCGAAGCGCTCGGCGGCGGCCTCGGCGTGGGCTTCGTGCTGCCGCTCAGCCGCAACGGCCACTGGCGCATGGAGTTTGCCGCACAGGTGGGTATCCTCTATAGCGGCTATGACCCCTATCAGTTTGAGAACCCCGTGAACCCCGACTACCGCGACGGCCTCTACTACTATAAATGGACGGGCAGGAAGGCGGACTTCCGCGAGCGTCAGTACCGCTTCACGTGGATTGGCCCCACACGCGCCGCCATCACCATCTCCTACGACCTCCTCTACAGGAAGTGGAAGAAGAAAGGCGTGAGCTTCCGGAGCAAGGAGTACGTGGTCGAATGGCCGGAGGGGGCGGGGAAGTGAAAATTGAAAGATTGAAAGATTGAAAGATTGAAAGATTGAAAAATTGAAAGATTGAAAGATTGAAAGATTGAAAGATTGAAAGATTGAAAGATTGAAAGATTGAAACATTGAAACATTGAAATGATGAAGAGAAAGAACATAGTGAACATGACAGCATTGCGACAGCGCGCCCGCATTGTCGCAGGCCGTGTGCTATGCCTTCTTTCAATGTTTCAATGTTTCAATGTTTCAATGTTATCCCTCACTTTCCTCTCTTGCGAGCGTGAGCCGCCCTTGCACCTGTACGACGCGCAGGAGATCATCACGGACCTGCCGCTCGTCGATCTGGAGCTGGAAGTGTTCTGGGACTATGAGCTGTCCTTCGACGTGCAGTATGACTGGCATGCGGAATGGTACTACGGCTGGGACCAGCACGACATCGATATCTTCGGTGAGTTGGGCTATACGGAGCCGACGGTCTTCAACCTGCGCCGCTACTACACGGGCGACACCCCAAACGGCCCACACACCAGCGTCATCGCGCCGCCGCCCTTCACCGGCACCCACTATCAGGACCGCTTCGATTGGGGCTTCTGGGATGTCATCGTGTGGAACGAGATCAAGACCATCGACGGCGTGCAGAGCTTGGTCATCGACGAGTCCAGTCTCGACTCCATCACGGCTTCCACCGGTCCGTCTATGATCCCTTCGCGCTACCACGCGCCCCGCTATACGCGTTCGTTCTACGCTCCTGAACCGCTCTTCTCGGCCTACGACACAGGCATCGAGATCAACCGCGACCTCCGCGGCTTCGTCTATGACCCCGTGCGCGACGTCTATGTCCGCAAACTGGATATGATGATGTATCCGCTCACCTATATATATCTAACGCAAGTGATCCTGCACCATAACAACGGTCGCATCAACGGGGTAGATGGTACCTCCAACCTCTCCGGCATGGCTCGTTCCACCAACCTCAACACCGGCCGCGCCGGCTGCGATGCCATCACGGTGTACTACAACTGCAACCTAAAGGCGGACTGCGCACTCGTGCCCTATGGCACTCCCGAGGATGACCCTCAGCGCGCCACCGCCGAGCATGCCGACATCATCGGCGGCCGTCTGATTAGCTTCGGTATGTGTGGGCAGACGCCCCGCTATATCACCTCTGTTGATCAGGTCACGGATGTGCACAAGCACTACTTGGATGTCAACGTGCAGTTCTACAACGGTATGGACTCCACGCTCGTCTTCGACGTCACCAAGCAGGTGCGCGAACGTTATAAAGGTGGTGTCATCACCGTGGAGCTTGATATGGACACGGTCCCCATTCCCCAACGCTCCGGCGGCTCCGGCTTCGATGCCGTGGTCAAGGACTTTGAGGACGGCGGCACCCACGAATTCGAGATGTAACAAATTAAACTAAATAAGTATTAACCCATCAAACAAAAATATTTAACTACGAAACAGACAGTGCACAATTAAACAACCAAACAACAAACAGAGAGAAATTAAAACGATTTAATCACTAACGCCGATTCCATACGAATCGGACCCCAAAACGAAACAAATTATTTTATTCACCATTTAATTTTTACAATTATGAAAACTAAGTTATTTTTCCTCGCAGCTATGGCAACCTTCGCGCTCACCAGCTGCGTAAACGATGAGTTCATCGGGGATCCCGCAGCCAGCGAGTTGGGCGCCAGCGACGGATCCATCGGCTTCGGCTTCAATGTCCCAGCGATGACTCGTGGCAACCTCGTAGGTTCTGACGCTGCAACAAAACTGCAAAGCAAGTTTGTCGTTTATGGTACAAAACACGCTTCTGCAGAGGCTGCGGATGCCGCCAATGATGAGGTTGTGTTTAAAAACTATGTTGTAGAATATAGCGCAAACACCGCCGGTACTAGAGAATCAAATACTCACAACTGGGATTATGTAGGAAAAACACCGTATGCTTCAGGTGTAACGCCTGTTCCTACTTCTCAGACTATTAAGTATTGGGACTACAGTGCAGCCAATGGCTATACCTTCTATGCTTTTGCCGCAGATGATCAGTTGACTGCCAGCAAGGTAACATTTGCTAAAACAACAGCAGGATCGACTGTTTATGACAAAGGTTATACTGTGACTACTGCTAGTGGAATTGACTTGGACAAAGTTTATTTCTCAGATCGTACGCTTGTGTCTAAATCAAAGTATCAAGAACCCGTAGTTTTGACATTCCGCAATTTGAGCGCTAAGGTGCGTGTAGGTTTCTACGAAACTATTCCTGGTTATAAAGTGAAGATTGATAGATTCTACTTTGACACAGATGCAGCCGCTGCTGTAACCACATTTACACCGATGGAAAATGAAAATGAAGACAACTTTGTTGCTTCATTTGACAATGTCAGTGCTTCTGCAGCAAATACGTTAACTGTAACTTACAACAATGCAACCGATCCTTCTATTGAGAATCGTGTGAAAGTTACCAATACGACAGCAACCTATCTTCATACTTTGACTCTTGGCGAAAACATCCAAGATGCAACCCAACTGGCTACGTCTGCTAGTACTCCTACATGGGATCAAGATGGTGGACTTTACACCACAGTATTCCCTGTAGAGGCGAACGTCAATCCTATGTTGATAAAGGTTGACTACACGATTACATCAGAGGATACAGAATCCAATCCGGAAACCATTGAGATTAAGAATGCACGTGTCATTGTCCCGGCTCAATATATGAAGTGGAAGAGCAATTTCGCCTATACGTATCTTTTTAAGATTAGCGATGCCACGAATGGTACATCCGGTACAGTTGGTACTGACCCCGAAGGTTTATTCCCCATTACCTTCGATGCTATTGCTGTAAACGCAGAGGATAGGACACAGGAAACAATCACAAGCTTTGGTGATTATTCAATTACAACCTATGCAAATGGTTCTAAAGTTGTTACCAACAATGAATATAAAGTTGGAGAAGATATTTATGTTGTAAAGGTGAATAATGAAACAGGTAATGTCCTAACGCACACCTTTATCTCAGACGCAGGAAATTGTGCTCAAGTGTATTCTGCTTCGACAACAGGTGATGCAATCAATGAAGCAACTGTTTTGGCAAATCTTACAGGTTCATATAATGGCATTACCTTAACAGCTGTTACTCCAGCTGCTGATTTTGCAACGTATGCTCCAGCTGCTGATGGAACTAATTATAACTTTGGATATAAGGGTTCTGTTAAATTTACTCCAGCAGCCGCTGGTAAGTATGTATATGTATCTACTCGCACTCCTTATGTAGCTCCAACATACACTGCAGTTGGAGTAGGTGCTTATAGCCCATCCGCAACGTATTACTTCAAAACGGACGCTCCAGCCAACATCTATTATGCAGCATCGGGTATAACCTCGGAGAACTTTGCAACATATAAAGCTTCCCTTTATACGATGACGGCTGCTGGCACACCTGGCGAGTATGACGTTAAGGTTATGACGGTAGTTGAATAATCCTCTCTCTCCTCACCCTCCACTCCTCTCTTCTCTGAGGGGTGGGAGTGAAGGAAAAACAAAGCTCATCGGGGTTCGACTCCCCGATGAGCAACAAAAGAAAAAGAAAGAATTTCACGAGGCCGGTGCCTCATTAAAGATTAAAGATTAGAGAATAAAGATTAGAGAATATGGAAGAAAGAAAATTTAAAACCAGATCAGAACAGGCCGAGTGGTATGCCAAGCAAAGAGGCTGGGAGCCACTCACAGAGGAAGACATAGCCGCCCTTGACGATGCCGTAAGAATGATTACCAATCTGGATTAGTGCACTATGCGATACCTCGTAGATACACATATTTTCATATGGCATGCAAGGGAGCAGTACAAGCTGTCTCCTGATGTCAAGGCTATCATTGACGATTACGCTAACGAGATATGCGTAAGCAGTGAAACCTTGAAGGAACTCGTTCAACTATGGAACAAGAAACCGCATATCCAAAAATGGTGGAAGACACCTCTGGATCTTGTCCGTTCTGTAGAGGATGAATATTATTTCCGCGTCCTCTATCTCCACAAGGAGCACTACGAGACTTATGCAAAGCTGCGTATCAATGAGGCACAGGAGCATTATGATCCATCAGACCATCTAATCATTTCTCACGCGATTACTAACCGCATCCCGCTTATCTCAGCCGATGGTAAATTCTCATTCTACCGCAATCAAGGCTTAGAGCTCATTGAGAATAAGGAATAAATGATAAAGAGAAAGAACATAATGGGAATGACAGCCATGCGACAGCGCTTCCGCTCTGCCGTGGGTTGCCTGTTATGCATTCTTTCCATGCTTCAATGTTTCAATCTTTCAATGTTCCTCACCGCTTGCTCTTCTGAGGAGGAGCAGGAGGTGCCGCAGGTGCCTGCTCAGACGCCGGTGGTGGAGGAGATGGCGGAGACGGCCATCACCTTCAGCGGCAACGAGGGCGAGGAGCAGACGGTGACGCGTGCCCCGATGACGCGCGCCGGTACGCCGCTGAGCGAGAAGGCCACGAGCTTCAAGGTATGGGGCCATAAGAGTATGGACTATGACGAAGACACCGGCGTTTACAGTGGTGATCAGACGGTGTTCCCGGGCTACACAGTCAACTGGTACAGCAACAGCGCAGGCACGACCACCTCGAACAGCAGCAACTGGGAGTATGTCATGCCAGGGCCTCCCGCCCAGACCATCAAGTTCTGGGATTGGAGCGCAGCCGCCTACCGCTTCTATGCGGTGACGGGCGAGGCTGCTGCGGATAACGATGCGCTGATAGCTGACCCGAGGAAGTATCTTCCCTCGGGCAGCCCGACCACATTGTTCAAGCTCATCACCAACTGCTACGATGACGATGGTGACGCTATAGAGGAGGAACGCGAGGTTATCCAGGCCAATATGGCGAAGACGCCTTACTTCACACGCCTGTGGTTCTCGACGGGTAAGCAGCCCGAATATGCGGACAAGCAGTTCGGCAAACCTGTGGTGCTGGAGTTCCTGAAGCCTTACGCGCGCGTGCGTTTCATCTTTAAGTACGTCTTCCCGCGTGAGGGTATCTTATTGGATCATGTCAGCTTCAAACCCTCCGATGGCACTACACCGATCGCCCGCAAGGGTACCGTGACCATCAGCTACCCGCTGACCGGCACGGCCATCAAGGAGTCGTACGACACGACGGTGGATACCAGCGCGGGTGCGCTGACGGCCTTCACCGTGGATTACGACCCTGAGGACGACGGCAAGGTATATCCAGCTCCCCTGACGGAGGACGGCTGGTATATCGTGGCCCCCAACAACCACCAGGGCAGCTACACGCTGAGCGCGGACATCAACGCGGAGACCAAGACGGCCGTGGTGCCGGCGAATTATATGCAATGGCTGCCGGGCTACAGCTACACCTACATCTTCAAGATCCTCGACGAAGGCGGTGTGAAGATCGACTTGGTGGAAACGGCTGTCACGACGTGGACACCGATCGATGTGATACATGAGGTGTATAATTGGTGATTTAAGGATTAAGGATTAAGGATTAAAGATTAAGGATTAAGGATTAAAGATTAAGGATTAAAGATTAGAGATTAATGATGCTAAAGAGAAAGAACATAATGGACATGACAGCCATGCGACAGCGCTTCCGCTCTGCCGTGGGCTGCCTATTATGCATTCTTTCCATGTTTCCATGTTTCAATCTTTCAATGTTCCTCACCGCTTGTTCTTCCGAGGATGAGGAGCCGGTGCCGGAGGAGGCTGTGGAGATTCCGGTGCAGGTGCAGGGCTTCGTGTCGCGCTACACGGAGACGGCGCCGCTCACACGCGGCTGGGATCTGCCCTCAGGCTTCGAGCTCTACCCCAGTGAAGAGGTCATCGCCATCAACTTCACCAAGAACGGTCAGGAGCCGAAGAAGGGTCACTTCTTCAAGGGCAGCGACGGCTGGCGCACGAATATAGAGATCAGCTCCTCCGAGATCACCGAACCTAATACTCCCACCTTCTACCTCTACGGCTATGTGCCCCACACGGCGGGTATCACCAGCAGCATCACTGACCTCGATGGCGCTAACGCCAACTACCGTACTGGCGCCATCCTGACCCTCACGAACGTGCCGACGATTATGGCCAAAGACCTGTGCGTGGTCATCGGTGCCAAGAACGGCAAGACCAGTTACGAGGCTCCTCCCGCGGACTACAGCGTTACAGGTCTGCGCCGTGGCGACTTCGCTTACGATGCAGCTGTCATCAAAAAGGCGAGCGGCGGCGACCCGGCTTCTGGCTCGGGTAACTTCGTCTATCTGCTTTTCGACCACCTCTATGCAGGTCTGAATGTATCGATCAAGGTTGATGGCGATTATAACGACCTTCGTACCATCAAGCTCAAGTCGTTGCAGCTGCAAGCCAGCGACGATGCAGACAATGCGATAAAGGAACATACGAACATCAGGATCACGCTGGAAGCGAAAGATACCGATGCCAATCCCATCACCGACGTCACCTACGAGCCCCATGCAAGCAGCAAGGCTGCCAATGCAACCATCTTCGAGTCGGGTGCCGGCTTTACGCTGACCACCGCCTACCAGCAGTTCACGAGCCATTTCATCCCGACGGGTGTCGTGAAGCTCATCCTGACGAGCACCTACGATGTCTATGACAAGAATCCGTCGGACGGTCACCCCGAGGGCAACCTTCTCCGCAAGGACTGCAAGGCCACGAACGTCATTGACTTCAGCAAGCTGGTCAGCTACTTCGACGAGGTGCGAAGGGGTACGAAATACAATGTCAAATTGACGGTCAACCCGACCTATCTCTATATGCTGTCAGAGCCAGACCTGAACAACCCGACGGTGGAGATAGATTAGAGATTAAGGATTAATGATTAAGGATTAAGGATTAAGGATTAAAGATTAAGGATTAATGATTAAGGATTAAAATGATAAAGATAAAGAACATAGAACAGTTGATGAGACCTATAGGGCTTATGAGGCTTATAGGGCCAATGGGGCTTATGGGCCTTAGGGGACTTATGGGGATTATTCTTTCTTTATCATTGATCTTCTTTGCCGCGCCTGCAGCGGCTCAGAAGATTGGCGGCAATGTGTATGGCGGCGGTAACCAGGGTAATGTCGCAGGTAGCACGAAAGTGACGGTGCGTGCAGGCGATATCGGTGCCCCGGAAACTGGCGCGTCGCGTCCGCTGGCGAGCCCGCAGGGTAAGCTCTACGGCGGTGCGCGTATGGCCAATGTGGGCGGCAACACGTACGTGCACATCGATGGTGAACATGCCACGGACTACATCGTCATCAACCAGGTCTTCGGCGGAAACGATATCGCGGGTCAGATTGGCACGGCCGAGGCAGTAGGGGAGGAGATGCCCGCAGAGTTGACAGAAGTGAAGCGCGTTCCCGCCGATGATGATGACCCGAAGAAGAACGCGATCGACAATACCTACAACAGCTATGTCCGCATCAGCACCAAGAAAACAAACGAAACATATAGCGCAGGAGACATTGCCGCGGCTGGGGATAACGATGAGCATCCCGCTTGGGGTAAGACAGCGGGCGTAGATATCAAGCCGGCCGCCGATGCGAAGTCGGTGTATATCGGTCAGCTCTTCGGCGGCGGTAACGGTTCCTATGACTATCGGGCTCCTGACGAGTCGGATAGCCGCCACCGCATCTACGAGAACGGCCAGCTCATCGCTTTCAACAATACAGGCTTCATACGTCCCGAACTGAACAAGACCTACTTGGAGGTGTGCGGCGGCTCCATTGTCTATGCCTATGGCGGCGGTAACAACGCCACGGTGAACGAGAAGGCGGTCATCCATGTGAACAACCCCAGTAATGTGGTGAACCACATCTTGGTGGATGCAACGACCGGCGAGGAGGCGAATGCCGCGAAGTATGAGGAGTATGAGGACAATCTGGCCGATAAGGTAGCGACTCCGGTTCCAACAGGCTTTGCAGAATTGCTTTGCACAGAGCGCTTCAAGGAGATGGGTATCAATACGACGTTCTCCAAGCCCAGCAGCGGCGCCTACCAGGTGGGTCGCTTCTTCGGCGGTAACAACCTGGCCGAGATGCATATACGTCCGACGTGGAACCTGATGGCCGGAAAGATCCGAAACCTATACAGCGGCGCTAACAAGGGTCTGATGTCGAGCCCCGATGGCCTGCTTTTGGATATTCCCGAATACTCTACGTTGATTGCTGACAATATCTATGGCGGCTGCCGTATGGGTGATGTGATGCCTACGGTGAACGGCATCTATACGCCTTGTACGAACCTTCCCGGTTACAACTTCCCCAACGAGTTGTCGGCACGTGTTATCGTGCGCGCGGGTCATATTAATAATGTGTATGGCGGTAACGATGTGACGGGTACGGTGTATGGCGGCAACGCTGTGGGCATCCGCGCGACAGTGTATGGCGATGTCTATGGCGGTGGCAACGGCGCTTACCCCTATACGAACAACGACGAGTATCAGAATAGCGAAATCTACGGTGACTTCTATTATGGCGACCGTAACCTCAACGAATTCCGTCCGAATGCGGAGCAGGTGTCCATCCGTCTGGCAGGCAAGGGCCCCGGTCCGGGGTACACCTTCGTCAAGGGTGCTATTTATCTAGGAGGTAACTGCGCTACACTGGACACGAAGAAAGAGAACCCGCTGGTGGAGTTGAAGATTGGCTCCTATGTCATTGCCGACAAGGTGTTCTTGGGCAACAACGGCGAGGAAATGATCGACGAGAACATCCTCAACCATTATGCCGGCAACGTTGTCCCGCGCTTCTCAGATTTGCATCTGGAGTTGGAAGACAACATGAAGGAATACATGGAAGGCGTGTGCATGAACCTGCAGCCAAGCATCGTGTTCGACCGTGTGGCCAATGGCGACCCTGCTGACTATCTGGACAATACGAGCTATATCGGTTCCTTCTACTGCGGCGGTAATGTGGGCAGTATGTCCATTCCTGGTAAGAACCTCTATCGTGTGGATCGCAAGCTGAATATCTTTAATAAGTTTGTAGGCGGCTGCAACAATGCTTATGTGACAGCTCGTGACGGACTGAATGCGAAATATGAGGGCGGTGTCATCGGTGCAATGGATGAGCGCACGAACTATACCGACGACGGAACAGCAACAGGCAATATCAAGGACCGTCTGGAGATTAACCTGGAGAACCTGAACATCATTCCGCTGCGATGGAACGAAGACAAGACAGGCCTCATCTGGAACACCATGGAATGGAGCGAGAATGTCTATACCGAGATGGAGGTTGGCACCGAGTTAGCAGACGGAGATAAGTACTACACCTATTCTGCAGGCGTTTACACTGAGCATACGCAGTCTGGAGCTCACACGGTCACAGCGGAAGACCATTACTACTCGAAGGACTTCGGCCTTGTGGAGGTTCCCAATATTGACTACGTGGGTGACCCGACCGGGTACGCGAACGGCGACTACGACGGTGTGCGACTGATGGGCGGCAATGTCTATGGCGGCTGCTACAACAGCGGCCACGTGAATGGCAATATCGTGATCAATATCAACGAGGATGTGCTGGATCGTGACGAGGTGTTCGGCACAGGCGAAGGCCCCTATGGCAACAAAGCCTCTGGCGTGAAGCTCCTGGAACAGCGCGACGACCTTGACGCCATGGCATTGATGGTGTTCGGCGCCGGCCACGGTAAGGACACCGAGGTATGGGGTAGCTCCACGGTGAATATGAACTACGGCTACGCCTTCCAGGTCCTGGGCGGTAGCGAGGAGGGTATGGTAGGCCGTCCCGAAGGGCCGTCCGATGAAGAAGATGGCACCTACGACTCCGAAACGAAGTCCATCACGTTCAATGGCAAGCTCTATCGCTACGATCCCCGTTACAGCTCCATCGTGAACCTGAACGGTACGCTGACCGCCTCGGACAATGAAACCCGTATCGACCGTATGGCCGAGACCGAGTATATCTATGGTGCCGGCAAGGAGGGTGATGTCTGCGGTAATTCCTATGTCTATCTGGGCAAGGGCCGCATCTACGACGCCTTCGGCGGCGCGTGCGAGGCTAATATCCTGGGCCATACCGAGGTGTATATTGGTCGTCAGCGCAATACCGATGGCACGCTCAAGGACGGCTTCCCGTGGATCCAGGACATCGTCTATGGCGGCAACGACTTCGGCGGCACCATTTTCGGCAACTATGAGCCCGGCTACGACTTCATGAAGCGCCTGCGGAACGCCTCTGATCAGGAATCGCTGCATGGCATCCCGCGAAGCGGTAACCCCGGTGTCTTGAAGTCCTCGACCTATGTGGAATACGACCTTGGTCGTGTCGATACCATCTTCGGCGGCCACTACGCCTTCTACAACTACGCTTCTGAAGAGTATGAAGGCTATGAGATGCCGTATATGGAGAATTCCTTCGTGAACATCCGTCCGAAGCACCATGACAGCAACCACATCACCGCCGTCTTCGGCGGCGGTACGGGCTATCCCAAGAACCGCGGTGGCGACGAGTCGCAAGACCATAGCTATGTGCTCATCGACATTCCCGACGAAGAGGATGAGTTCACAACCACGGAGGTCTTCGGTGCCGGCAGCTACAATGGTCTGGGCATGCGATATCCAAAGGTAGAAACCTTTGCACCCGGCTTTAATCGTGACCTCTGCTCCGCTATCATCGACTTGCTGCATGGCGAGATTGGTGATGTCTATGGCGGCAGCTTCAACGAGGGTGTGACCGCCCGCACGGTGGTGAATGTGCCTGATGTTTCGACGATTAAGGTCAAGAACATCTTCGGCGGAGCCTACGGTACGCAGATCCTGCCGCCCTGCGATGTCATTCAGTCCATCGTGAACTATAACAATACCGGTGAGGGTGCGCGCGTAACGGGCAACCTCTATGGTGGCAACAACAATGAACGTCGTTCATTGTTCACTCAGGTGAACATCTCGTCGCCCGTGTGGTCGGACAAGGATAAGGGTTATCTGGCCAAGGTCTATGGTGCCGGTAAGGGTATCGACACATGGTCGGAACACACGCTGGTGAACCTTCTCTCCGGTGCCAAGGTCTATGAGGCCTATGGTGGCGGTGAGATGGGTCATGTGCTGAATGCCGAGAGCGTGCAGAGGTATATGCACCTGTATAAGGACGGTCCGTCAGACCAGATCAGCGCCCAAGATCCCTACTGGAATGACCCGGCCAAGTGGACATTAGATCCATCCACCGGAATGCGCACAGTGACGGCGGAACCCTATTTAACTAGATGGAAGGCCGACTGGGAGGATGCCTGGAAACTGGGTAACTACTACACGCCGAACGAGGACCTTGATGACTATTTTGAAGCCTTCGCAGGCCTGCGAGGTACCTCTCTGGTCTATAAGGCGACAATCGATGACCGCGATTTCTCGGCGTTCTCTGAGGAAGAAAAGTCCAAGCGCCAATACATCTACAACACCAATGTCCTCATCAACCAGGGCGCTGAAGTTGTGAACTACGCCTATGGCGGCGGCTATGGCGATGCTTCTGAGCTACGCACAGGTGATGTCTATGGCCACACCTATATCGCGCTGCTCGGCGGCACGGTGAAGAAGGATATCTACGCCGCCGGTACGTCGGGCGCTGTGAATGACATCTTTCGTGTGGGACCCTACAATCCCAGCACGAATCGCTATGGCTTCACGGCCAGCACGACGGCCTACGTCAAGGGTGGCACCTGCCGTAATGTCTATGGTGGCGGTTGGCTCGGTAATGTGGGCAATCACACCGGCGCTATCAGCGCATCCACCACGGGTGACATCGCAGGTGAGACGCACGTGCTCATCGGCGACGTGGACGGTACCAGCTACTACAATGGTATCCCCACTGTCCAGCGTAATGCTTATGGTGGTGGCGAGGGTGGCGCCGTCTATGGCACTGCCCACTTGAAGTTGTACAACGGCTATGTGGGTTACGACTACGATGCCGGTCGCAGCGATGATCCGAAGACCGAGGACATCGACGAGCGCTACGCTGAGAAGACCGAGGACGACACGAAAGATACCCCCAACGCACTGCTGGAGGAAGCCGGCTGTATCTTCGGCGGCGGTTACATTGACGACAGTAGTGTTGATAAGACCAAGGTCAATCTCTACGGCGGTCATGTCCGCAACAGCGCCTTCGGTGGCGGCGAGGTGGCAGCCATCGGTCGTGGTGACATGAAGGAGAAATCGGGCAGTGGCGGAAAGGACTTTGAGTTGAAGGGCATCTACCGCCCGGGCAAAACGAATATCGAGATGTACGGCGGTCATGTCCACCGCAACGTCTTCGGCGGCGGTCGCGGCTATGACAACCTTGACCGGCGCGGTTCGCTGCATTGCGACGGCTATGTCTTCGGTCAGACCGAAGTGCATATCCACGGTGGCGAGATTGGCACGGTGTCCGGCGTGCAGGACGGCGACGGCAATGTCTTCGGCGGCTGCGACGTCGGTGTGGTGTATAGCGCCTACGAGAAACCTGATGGCACATTCGGCAAAGGCGTGAAGGCCGGTGCTCGCTATAATGCAGGTTTGACAGAAAGTGATCCGGGATGGAACTATCAGGGCTATTACTATAAATACGAAGGCGGTAACTACGTAACGGAAAACATCTATTATACGCAAGAGGAAATTGATGCAGCCAAATCAGGTGACCCTGCTTATGGACAGACAACTTCAACAGTAAAAGACACCGAGCGTCTGTTCACCGAGGACTGTAAGGTGCTGGTGGAGCCTTACATGAAGGCGCTCGAAGACGTGACCGTTGGCGCACACAACTATACCGCAGGTGAGTATGTAACTATCGACGACTTGAACCTGTTGGGTAACAAGCAGACCTCTGCAACCACGTGGGAAAAACTGGACCAGACAGGTATCATCATTCACAATGCGGTGTTCGCGGGCGGTAACACGCAGGCGGGTGCCTCCTCGACGAGCGCCAACACCGCTTCGGTGTTCGGTAATGCCACCGCATCTATCAACGACATCTTCCACCGCGATATGATCACCTTGGGTACGCGCCACACCGGCGGCCTCTACGGCGATGGCAACCTGACGCTGGTGGATGGCTACCGCGAGCTGAACATCACCAACTACGGCACCGATTACCACTCCATCTCCAAGGAAATCACCATCGATGCTTACCACGCCCTGCCCAAGCGTGAGGCAGACTACTATGAGCTGAAATACACTTGTCTCAAGGAGTGCCAGGACAAGGACGGGACCAGATATAAGCCGGCCAGTGCACAGAGCAAGGCCTCGACCCTCACGGCTGATGAGATGCAGAACCTGTTTGTCGAGATCAAGAACGGCGTGAAGGCCTCCATCCAATATGGCGGAAAGGACGTCCTGAAGTACGTTGCCGAAAAGGGAGAATGGGTACCGAACACCGAAGATGGTGCTAACTTCTGGGAGGAGAGCGGTGTGCTGCCCGTGTATGCAGGCCGTCTGATGAACAGTATCCAGCGTGCCGACTTCTGCGGTGTCTTCGGCAGCCGCATGGTGATGCAGGGTGCCCAGGACCGTGTGCCAGAAGAGGCTGACTACACCAATTATACGATCAACCGCGTGCGCGAGGTGTCGCTGAACAAGATGGATTCGAAGATTTCCAGCGATTTGTCCATCCCGGAAGGTAATGATGAATACTACAAGAAGCACCGCCACGGCAACTACTTTGGTATCTACAATATTGTGAACCACTTGGGCGCGCTGACCAGCGATGTCGATTTCGGCGATGAGATTAGCGGTGCCGTGCGTAAGACCGAGAACACCGACGCGGCCACCTATCAGACCGCTGCCAATGGCAAGCCTTACAACACAGCCACCTACTACGACTGGAAGAAGGAAAACATCAATGAGCGCAAGCGCAACAACGGTAGCAGCTATAACAAACTGGCGCTGGCCTCAGGTGTGTATCTCGAGCTCACCACCGAGGAGAGCACGGGCACTGGCCTCTACGAGAAGGTCTGGGGTCCCGTCACGGGTGTCGTGGAACTCGACCTCATCAATGTCTCTACGGGTATTGGCGGTGGCTTCGTCTATGCGCAGAACATCCACGGCGTACGTTCCAAGACCTATCATCAAAACACCACGCTGACGGCGCTGAACGTTAGAGCTGCCACCAAGTGGGACTATGACTACGATACCAATGATGCCCACAAGGATGAGTGGCAGTCCTCGGGTAACTTCGTGCACAGCACGCAGACCATCATCGACGACTGCTACAACATCAGCCACAAGTACAAGGATAACTACTTGCCCCCGGGCGGTGTGCCGGCTCACTACTGGTATATCAAGGGTACCACGTATGTCTATGACCAGTATATCTCCGCTTACACGGGCAGCGCGAACGCTTACAGCGAGACGGTGGATATCCCGTTGACCATCGCTGCCGCCTCCCACGGCAAGATGAAGCTGTTGAATGTGATGCCGAACCGCTATGCTTACTTCGCCTCCGAGGGCGTGGAGCTGGAATCCGGCAAGCGCATCGTCATCAACGACAAGTCCTACTACAAGAACGACCCCATCAGCTACTGGGATTGGTACCTGCTGAGTTCTTCGGAGCAGAACTTGTTCGTGGATACCACGTATGTGAACTGCATCACGTGTAAGATCGATGGCACGGAGTACGCCGCCGGTACCTACATCATGGATTCAGATAAGTTCACCGCCTTCAAGGGCACTTCCCACACCTACACCGATGCCTCCGGCGAAACCATCAAGGACGCCGAGGACAACCCTGTGGACGCTGACTACATCTTCCGCTTGTCCAACAATGTTGACCACGACAAGGGTTATATCCTGACCTACGAGGTGGACAACCCCAGCCAGTGGGACAACTGGTACACGCCGAAGACGGGTAGCTCCTTGGCCGATAAGATTAACAAGGCGACTTACGATGTCTCTGATGCGAAGTCCAACTATGAGGATGGTCCCACCTATTATTTGGATGCTGGGAAGGTGACCGCCGATGGCATTGTGCTTGGCCAACGCGATTACAAGGTTGGCGATGTGATTTCCAAGGATGTCGAAGACACTTATCAGGCCATAGCCTCTAAGCCGGCATCTGGTCAGGCTGTGTTCGAGACAGCTTATCTCGTCGAGAAGACAACCACCGTCACCAAGGGAGGCAAGGAATACCACTTGAATGAGGGAACGACCGTCATTAAGTCAGATTATTCGGACGGAAGCGGTAACTGGCTGACAGGCTTGGCTGGCAACGTTGACGAAGCCTACATCTGCACCCACACCATCCAGGTGACGAAGGAGGATGTCATCTACAAAGACTCCCGACTGACAGAAGCTGAGGTGACCACTTATCGCACTGATGTCACTTCTAAGATGGAGACCGCACGCTCTGGCTCAAGCTCATTGACCATCGCCCAGATTAAGGAATTAGCCATTGATGCCGAAGTGAAGAAGTCACTGGTATCTCTGGCCACGGTGCGCGACGACCTCAACAAATATCTCATGGCGGCCTACGCATGTAAGACCGCAGGTCTGTATGGCGGTAACTACTACAAGAAGAACCAGAACTACCGTGGTTTGGAAGCCTGGAGTTCGATGTCCGATGATGACCGCCATAAGTTCATCTTCAACTACGACGCCCTCGACCTGCTCATCGATAAGAACTACACGACTGCAGCAAGTGGTCCTATGTCCGAAGGTATGAAGTACCAGTACGACGCTGCTGCTGGCACCTTGGATGGAGCCAATGCTAATAAGGCTCACTACTCGCTGGAGACGGCTGTCGATTACACGGCATCGTACAACAGCGATACCCCATTGGCCCTTACGAGCAATATCAATGTCAGCCGCGGCGGTGTGACCACTTCCACCAGCTCTGTTCAGAAGGACGACGAGCTGTCACGCGAGGTCTTCGAGGGCCTTGCCAACGAGCAGCGCCACTACTCGACCATCGCGGTGACGGTGGCCGGCACCTACTATGTAGTGAACACCGCCTTCCAAGTTGGTAGCACGCCTTACGCCGTCGGCGAGACGATTAGCAGCGATACCTACACCAGTCTGCCCACTACGGAACAGGCTTATGTGACAGCACTGACTATTGACGCAAGCGATATTGAAGCGAGCAATACCTACTATTACTGCCGTGAAGAGTATCCAGGCTCCGTCACAGCTATATCCAGCGATGTAATCCCCGGTGCTGGTGGAGGCGTTAGTGGCGGTAAGGTATTGCTTGGAACACTCATTAGCAAGTCGCAGTATAACGAACTGCCGAACCAGCAGAAGAACTTCACCATCCACGGTGTCTCGCCCACGGAGACCTCGACGCTGTATGTGAGCAGCGAGAGTGATATCTACGACCTGTCGCAGGAGAAGATCATCACCGTCATCTACCAGTACGACTACGACGAGATCGACGGCAGCGGCAATGTGACACCCATCAGCGAGCGCCATGTGCTGAACATCCACCTGACGTTCAAGAGCGGTGTGCCCATCGTGGAGGAAATCGAGGCACCCGAGATCATCCTGCCGGGTGACTTTGTGGGTCTGCGCGAGCCGAACGTCACCCCGGGTGCCTACGAGGTCACGGGTGGTGGCTGGACGCTCTTCGAGAGTGAGCGCGATGCCGAGAGCCACATCAACGGCATTGACTACACACCGGCCTTCGACCCGCTCTACTGGTACCAGAACGGCTTCTATGTCGCCTACTACGCGAAGAGCTATCTCGGCCGCACCTATTCTAATTATGTACCCGTGAGCGTGGCCAACTACCACGACCTGGCTGATGTGATGTCCGATGCCAACAAGGCACACCACATGTACATCGACCATAAGGGCGTCAAGCGCGACTCTAAGATCTATATCAACGACTATAGCAAGAGCAAGCAGAACGGTCTCGACCTGTTCAAGAACCTCTATGACCTGAGTCTGGTGAAGCGGACCTACGATGGTGATGGCAATCCCGAGCCCATCGCCTCCGGCACCTTGCAGGGTCATGTGCCGATGGATAGCCGTGTCCAAGGCGGCAGTCACTTGGAGATCTTCCTGCGTACGGATATCGACCACAGCAAGAAGTGGGTGAACAACCCGGAATATAATCCGAATGACCCGGAGGAAACAGATCCAGAGTTCATCCAAGAAGACAATCCATGGACGCCTATCGCCTCCGGCAGCGATCCTTGCTTCAGCGGTAACTTCCATGGCGACGGCCACACCATCAGCGGCCTCGCACCTGCCACGGGCACCACGGGCTCGCTCTTCCATAAGCTCTGCGGTAATGTCTATAACCTCGGCGTGATGGGTTCCTTCACCGGTGCCGGTATCGCCGATACGGGCGACGGCTATGTGGAGAGCTGTTGGGTGAAGACCAGCGCCACCACACCGTTGGCTAGCAAGCCTAATGCCGTCTTCGGTGACCCGACTGACGTTACCGGTTACCAGGTGGTCAACTCCTACTTCTGGACGGGCAATAAGGGCCTGTATGCTAACATCTCAGGCGATACTTCTGACGTTCCTGATTACGCGGAGACCATCACCTCTGGTGGCGATCGTGGTGTCGCTACCGCCAAGTCCGACACGGCCTTCTACAATGGCGAGCTGGCATACGACCTGAATAACTTCTACCTCTACAAGCGCTACGCTGATCAGCAGGAGTGGAGTTCGGGTCTGTCCTACGACTACTTCACCATCGGCGACGACGACAAGCTTGACCTCCACATGGATCAACACTATGTGGAGAACACCAATGCCCAATACTGTTCTACGGGTGCGGGTTCTGTAGCGGCTTACACCAAGTATGTTGAAGACCGCTTCGCCGACGGCGACTTCCGCTATGCCGCTGGCAAGATACCCGACACCGACGACGAACGCCACTGGATTGAAGTCATCAAGGAAGAAGGCAAGGACGACCGTGAGGAAGACCGCTTCTCGCCCATCTATCCTGACGACTATATCTTCTTCGGCCAGAAGCTGACCTATGGCTACAACTCACACGCTCATCAGGAGGTGCCGACGGCTGTAGTCCGCGCCGATGGTCGCCTGTCACAGGCGGACGATGCCAACCGCGTCTATCGTGCACCGGCTTACTTCCGCAGCGCTGCAATGGGTGTCGCCCATTTCAACCCGACGGCCTACCTGGCACAGAAGTCCTACGACGGCACTAAGACCGCTTATCCCGGCATGACCGCTATCGACTTCGACGGCCATCAGCAAGGCCACACCAAGGGCGCCTACCACCTTGGCACGGATGGCGGCGGCTGGTTCTACTCACCGCTGCTCGACGACGACGGCCTCATCAGCATCAGCAACTGCGACGAGACGCAGAACCTGCTCGTCTATGCTCCTGCTGCTGTCCCCGCCTCAGAGGGCGCCTACGCCAATGCCACGACCCACGGCGTGCTGACCAGCTACTTCGTGGATCCCACCTATGACAGCTACTACGACAACAGCAAGGGCTACCGTCTCGTTGACGAGTGCGATGCGGTCCTCAATGGTCACCTCGTGCAGAGCAACATGAAGGCCACCAACGACCACTTCCTCGTGGATAAGCAGGACTTCAACTGCCCGCTGGCATACAGCTTCGACGCAGACCACCTCATGTGGTACCAGCGCCTGCCCATGGAGAACGAGTATGTGGATCGCCAGATGGGCTGGCAGGGCATCAGCCTGCCGTTCACGGCAGAGCTCGTGACCACCCATCAGAAGGGTGAGATCACCCACTTCAACATCGGCAGCACGACCAGCTCGAACAGCGACAAGAAGATCGGTCACGAGTACTGGCTGCGCGGTCTTGATGACGGCGAGCTGACAGCAACGGACGATGTGAAGATTGTGAAGGCAGCCTTCCACTATCCTTCGACCGAAGACTCCGAAGTCATGAACAAGACGGGCCTCAACGAGGTGACGAACACCTTCCTGTGGGATTACTACTACAAAGGCTTGGAGGGCGGTCATGACCAGAAGGACCAGAACGCCGACACCTATCTACAGTACAAGGATTATTATAGGTACGCGCGCTCGTACGTGAACTACCCGCTGCTGACGGCAGCCACACCGTATATCCTGGGTCTGCCGGGTGAGTTGTACTACGAGTTCGACCTCAGCGGTACGTTCGAGGCACGCACCACCGCTGTCCCGAACCCCGACAAGCTCGCCAAGCAGACCATCAGCTTCGTCTCCAACAAGGGCATCGGCATCGATGTCAGCGACACGGAGATGAGCACCAAGGGCCGCACTGTCAGCTACAACGCTACCAACTACTACTTCAAGCCCAGCTACATGAATGAGGACTTGGCAGCCGGCACGAGCCATTACACCTTGAAGCCCGACTTCGATAGCGACGGCAATGGGGTAGGAGACTGCAGCCTCTTCGATAAGGTACCCGCTACGGGCGATGCCACCCGCGTCGAAGCCTTCCGTCCGTACTTCATGCTCAAGCCCGGCGGCAGCGTGAAGGGTATGATGCCTACGCGCATCCTCTTCAGCGGCACCAACGGCGAGGAGTTCGAGGAAGGTCCTGAGAGCGCCCTCGACGGCACACTGGAGATCTTCGCCCGCGGACGTAACATCGTCACGCGTTCGCACATGACGGAGCCCGTCGCCATCCGCATCGTCAACATCGGCGGCATCACCGTCACCAACTTCGTGCTCGAACCCGGACAGACCATCGAGACGCCCGTCCAGGCCCACGGCGCATACATCGTTAACAAGAAGAAAGTATTCGTTAGATAAATAACGCAGATTACGCAGATTAAAGATATGAAACTCGATATGACTAGTCATGATTGCACTCAGCTCTATACGTATTTGAATTTATCACGCGTGATAAAAGGTTTTCCCACGCGTGGGAAAAGCGTGTCCCATGCATGGGACACGGCTACACACCGTAGTGTGTTTGTCCGAAGGCTGTTAGCTTCCCTCGCGTTGCTGCTGGCCTTAGGGAGCTCGACTGCCTGGGCGCAGACGGATTTCTCGGGTACGTATTATATTGCGAATGAGACCAATCACGCTAATGGCAATATTGGCACACACTGGTATTTGGTGCCAGGAGCGGATCCGCAACAGAGTCACAGAGCAGATGCCTATTTCCACAACCAGTATTGCAATGTCAATGGTAGTGGCGATTATACGGGGACTAACTATGGTGACCCTGAAAAGCCTTTCCTTACCACCTATCAGACCGGTCGGGATTTTAATTCTGTCTGGACGATAGTTTCTACAGGCGACGGATATTATAATATCATCCATGCCAAGACGGGCAAGTACATAGTCTATGAACCACCTTACAAAGAAGCAAAAAACCGTAAGTCGATACACCTAGAAACTACAGCAACCCCTGGCGAAAACGCCAAGTTTACCATCACTGGTAGCCTGAGTGGACCTATTAACATCAATCCTAAGAGTGTCACAACTGGCGATATGTACTTTAACCCTGCTGTAGGTGTGGGTAACCGTGCCCAATACTATGGTACGGGAAAATACTTTCACGAAGGTATGATTGGTCTTTGGAATGCCGCTGGTGATAAATCTCAATGGTATCTTGAGAAAACCGCTATTCCACCAACCATTACCTTCGATGATGCGACGGGTAAGGTGACGATTACCTCTGTGACGGGTACGACCATTCGCTATGCTTTTGACAGTAATACCCCGACTGCAGGCGGAACATCCTACACGAGTCCTACAGATCCTATTGACGTCTCTGGCCATACGGCCATCAAGGCCATCGCCGTTGATGGAGAGGGGAATGTGTCGTGTGTCATTACGATGACGTTTGCGAATTTTACCTACAAGATTTTGAACAAGGCAGGCAATGTGGCCATTCAGCAGACGGTGCAGCAGCCTGTGGGGAAGGCGCTGACGGGGTATAGTGATATTCCGGCAGCTATCCGTAGCCCGTATATTGCGGACGAGACGGTGAGGTTCTTCAGTGATTCCGGTCATAATTCCGAGATTTTCGAGACCCCGGGAAGCAATGCTGACATCTATGTGACCTACACCACGTTAAACTTGGGAAACAAATTCCTGCATCTGGATGATGGTCGTCTCTTGAATGTCACTGTGAACGGCGAATACATCTTCGACGATAGCGGCACGCTGAGTCATGAAGCTACGGAAGACAACCTCGCGAATACCGACCGCATGTGGCGTATCAAAGGCGAAGACCCTTATGCCGTCGTCATTCAAAATGTCAGCACAGGGAAGTGTTTCCACTACGAAACCTCCGCTTTGCCAGCGACGCTGTCGTTGACGGTGGAAGGTTCGGCCTCGCACTTCATCATCATGAACGGCAGCGGTACGCCCAAGACCCTTGCAGAAGGACAGATGGAGTTGATGCCCGCCACGGGTGAGAACACCTACTATCGTGTGGGACGTCCAAGCGGTTTTGACATCTCTACGACATCAGGGACGGCCGCTCAGCAGATTCAAGCCGTCTCCGCGAAGGCGAGTGTCACCTACTATTTGATTGACCAGGCTGGTATGAAAGACCCAGGAGGCGCAATCTTTGCGAACATCATCAGCACCGAATCCGCAGTGGAGCTTCCTGCGGAATGGCAGAGCCCATTGGTCAGCGCGTACCATTACTATAAGACAAGGTCTTGGAACGCAGAAACTCTGGAATGGGATTTTAGCGAGCCCGTCACCTCGACCCTTGAGACGAGCGACATCTATGTCACCTACGATGTCAATAATCTGGTCAGCTTCGACGATACCGATGATGACACGAACGGTTCGACCACCTACATGCTTGAGTTTACCAATGGTAGCTTCTTTAAGCAGGAGGACGGTGACAACGGCGTGATGAATACGACGCAGAAGGCCGTCTATCCCTATGCCAACGGCGACGGATGCCTCAATGTCTATGGTTTCGATCAGTGGTCAGCTCAGATTTCATCCGGTGCCAGCACGCGTACCCGCTGGTTGTGGTATGTCGTCAGCCCGAACAAAGACCCCTATCATGTGAAGATCATGAGTCGCTCGGGTGTCGTCAATAGCCACAATTACTTCCGCACCTATGTTGTCAACTATGGTGGCAGCAACCATGTGGTGACGGGGGTAACCACCAAGCACGCTGATGCTGTTGCTGCCGAAGAAGACCCCACCGTATATATGGTGCTGAAGACGGCCGCGGGCAAGTGCAAATTGGTGACCAAGGACAAGATTGATGATGGTAGCACCGATGAGCGCCGCACGGTGACGAGCTTCGAGCAGTACTGGAAGACCTATGAGACGGTGAGTAATTGGGGTGAATACCATTATGCGCCTCCTGTCAATAACCCCGCATTTAATGGCATCACGCTGAACTACTATGCGGCCCGTGCCAATGCGCGCCCCATCAACACCTCAGATCCTACCGTCCAAAACGCCAAGACGTACGAAAAGGTCAACCACTTCTTCCAGACCATCGACATGGGCAGTGAGGGCGAGTTCACCTTCCAGGCCACGACGCTGGTGCCGCAGGTGATCCTGCTTGACCAGCACGGCTGGGAGATCATGCGTCAGCCGCTGTACTCCGACGATGCTTGTACCACGGTCAATACAGCCGCCTTGAAGCACTTCGACAGCCCGATGGTGGAGAGCTACCACTGGTACCCCTCGGCTTCGGTACAGCACGGCTACCATAAGTTCACGGTCAGTGACCCCGCCATCACCATCTATGAAGAGGTGAACGGCAAGTGGGTGGACAGTGAGCGTGATTATACGCACAACTCTACCTCGCTCGCCGATGACCCCTACAGCCACATCACTCCCACGCAGCCCAAGAGCGTGAAGTCCGACATGTACGTCACCTACACCGTGAAATCGGAATATGCCCGTCTCTATACGGGTGCTGCGCGTGCTGAGGACACGAGAGCCGCTGCCTTCCTGGTGAAGCAGGGGAGTGACTACGCTGTGAACAGTAGCAACACCCTGACCACGACCACGACAGCGCCGACTGACATGGAGAGTGTTGATGATGAAATGAAGTGGTATCTGAGGCCCAACTTCAACATCGATGCGGAGATGGGTTACAAATATGCCGGTCAGCCGGGCGCCGAACCCGAGGCCAAGAGCAAGCCAGACACGGAACAGGATTACTACGTAGCCGGCATGAACGGCTTCGACCCGTACAACGTGCAGGTGCAAAGCGCTTCCGACACCTTGTACTACTTCAGGACCAATGCAGCCAGTGCCACCCTCACCAATGGTATGTGGGTCGGCACCAGTGGTACCAGTCTTAGTCTGCAGACGATGGGTACCGGGCATATTTCCGCCAAGGGTTATGAGCAGACCACGCTGGACATCACCAACGCCACGTTCATGGTCGTCGATGACGGTGCCGGCAATATGCGTCTGATGCCGCGCTTTGATCATGCGAAGGTCATCAACTCCTTAGATGACGAACCGCGATTGACCGCGACGGCCTCTGCCTCCACCTACCTGACCCTCACCTTGACGCCGCAGGTCGTTCACTATGCCCACGAAATCAACGTGATGGGTGGACAGTATATCCTGGCCTCGGACTTTGCAATTGATATTGCGACCCCCATCGGCACCGAGTCCGCCCCCTTCACCGGCTTAATCGACGGCCGCCTTTATACCATCGCCAGCCTCACGATGCCCTTGATTGCGTATGCCAAGGATGCTCTCATCAAGAATGTGATTATCGAGAGTGCTTCTGTCAGCAGTAATTCCTCAACGGTAACGGTAGGTGAAGACGAAAAGACGGCACTTGGTGCTATTTGTAATTATGCGACGGGCAATACCCGTATCTACAACTGTGGTATCAACGGTGGTAGCGTCGGTGCCAGCAATGACTATGTCGGTGGTATCGTCGGCCTGTTGGATCATGACCCAGAAAATAAGACAGGTGCTCGTGTGATCAACTGCTACAGCTATGCCGATATCACCAACGGCACAGAAGTTGGCGGTATCGTTGGTCGCAATAATTTTGCATCCAATTCAACCGATATTAGGACGATGGTGATGAACTGTATGTTCTATGGTGATATCACTGGTGGCTCCAATAAGGCGCCTATATATAATGGCCTGATTATTTCCAACAAGGATGCTTCCGGGTTGGGTAACTATAACTACTTCCTTGCTGAGAAGCCTTACGTAGAAAAGAACCAAATCAACACCTACAACTGTGCCCTGATGGCAGAGACCCGCTTCCTTCAGCGCTTCGAGTTCTACCGTCTGCTGCTGAACAGCCACCTGGACCTGGCGGCATGGTATGCTACGGGTAATTATGATAAGGATGAGATGATGAAATGGGTATTGGAAACTGCAGACAGAACCAACGATACCCCGAAACCATATCCGGTGCTGAAGCAACGATTAACTAATGATGGAACGAGGGCTAAATTCTATCCATCCATTATTAACATTGATGCCGAAAATGCTCCGACAAGTGGAGACAGAAACATAGGTAAAAAACTCGATAATTTATCTGTTACGATTCGTGGTGTTGGCGGCGGTGCTGTGTATGGTGCTCCAACGGGTGCAAGCATAACTAATAGTAGTCTCTCGCTGCCCATCACAGACAAGGACTATGAGCGCTTCAACTTCAACTACCGCAAGGTACAGTTGCCTTACTATAATGATGTGGGTACAGGCAACTACACTGAAAACCGTGTGGTGACAGGTTGGAAGATTACAGCCATCTCTGGCGGAACGCGAAGCTTCAGTAAGGGTAGTGATGCCACAGCGAGTGTTGATGAGAACGGAAATATCACTCTTACCACACCTTATAACTTTGCAGACCGCAAATGTACCGACAAAGACTTGTTTAGTGAAAGTGAACGTGTATTCAATCAAGGTGCCTACTGGGATGTGCCGGAGGGCGTGACGAGTATTACGATAGAACCCTATTGGGCCCAGTGCGTGTATGTGTCTGATGCGTATCCTGATGTGGTGTATAATCAGGCTATGAGTACTGCCTATAATGTCAAAACTGTGGGTACTGTTAATCAAGTCGCGCGCTATACGAATGGGAATTCTTATTCTATCAATGGTGATAATCAGGTGGTCTATACTACTATGGGCAATGCTGCAGGCCAAATGCCCACATCCGGCAATGTTTACGATAATGCCATTGTGTTAGTCGGTAATGTCCATAGCTTAGATCTTTCATACAAGTCAAAAGATAAGCCCTATACTATCATGTCTATTGATTTAGACAAGGACAACGAGCCGGACTATTCATATATCCTTCGTTACAATAGTCGTTTGCGTGCGCATCCTGTGAGGGTGGATTTCCTGAATATTCCAGGTTTGGGTATGGCACAAAAGTCCACGGGTGGTACAGGTACGTACAACCTTGGTATTATGCAGCCATTAGGATGGTTTGAATCGACGAATACATCACTCTTCCGTTTCACTCAGTTTGAGTATGACAAAAAAGATAGGGAGGATAGCCCAATGATTTTGCAGGGTGGCGTCATTGAACAATGGGTGACTGTCGGTGGATCAGAAACGACCATTAAAGAAGGTAAAACGGTCACTTACTACCATGTGGGTGGTAATGTGTGGTTCAAGGAATTCCATATTGGCGTCCATCAGGATAAGACCCAAGACGAGTTCTTCAGTCCTCATCCGCCCATCTCAGTAACGGGTGGTGACTTTGACGAATTCTATCTGACAGGTCTATATAATACGCCTAATAACAATGCTGATGATGACGCAGAATGTTATATCAATGGTGGCCGCTTCGGCAAGGTAGCGGGCACGGGCATCCAGGGAATTGGCTCTGCAACCAATCATACCCATGGTAATATCTTCTGGCAGATTGACAATGCCGACATTGATGAATTCTATGCAGGTGGTATCAATGCAGCCCATATCGCAGAAGGCAATATCTATACTGTCATCACAAATAGTCGTGTCGATCAGTTCTGTGGCGGACCTAAGTTCGGCAATATGAACAGTACCAAAAAGGTGGTTACCAATGCCGACAACTGCACCTTCCGCGCTTTCTTCGGTGCCGGCTATGGCGGAAATTCTTATAACCGCAGATATCCTTCCAACCAAAATAATGTAAATAATATTAATTGGAATAACTGGGTAAACAGAGAGTACACTCAAACATATAATGCCGATTACAAGGGCGTAGATACACGAATAGACTATCAGTTCCTACCGATGTCAGGCAATACCTCTAACGTAGCCCGTTTGTGTGTTGACTATGTCAGTTTCTCTCTGGCCACCACGTATGATGTAACCTCAAAACTCAAGGATTGTACCATTACTACCAACCCTCTTGGAAGACTCTCCATCGCTGAAGACTATAAATGTCTTGGCAACTTCTATGGTGGCGGTAGTCTTGGAAAGGTGAATGGCCCTGTCAAGTCAACGCTCACCAACTGTACAGTGGAAGGCAATGTGTTTGGTGCCGGCTACTCTGCATCTCTGCCAACTATAGAGGTTGACGCAAGAGGCTTTGAAACGGAACCTTATTACTATGATCAATCAGGAACCTACCGTGCTGGTGTGAAGTATAAGGCAAATGAAGCATATAAACCAACGACCTACACATGGGCGAAGAAGACCAGTGATAGTTGGATTGATAAGACCAATCATATCCTCTATACGAACGAAGACCTGACGAGTCTTGGCACTGTGACAGGTCTTGTTACGCTGACTGTTGACGGAACAACTGTTGTTGGTGACAATGCGGTTGCGAACAGCGGTAATGTCTATGGCGGCGGTGAGTCGAGTGATGCTACGGGTGATGTAAATGTACACATCCTTAGCGGCACAATGACCGACGTCTATGGTGGCGGTAAAGGTGAAACCACGGTGGTTAGTGGCGACGTGACGGTGAACATCAATGGCGGTACGGTTAATCGCGATGTCTATGGCGGTTCGGCCTTTGGTGCGGTGAATGCCACGAAGAATCCCTCCACGGGAGCATTGTCCCATACAGCGGAAAAGGCAACGGCAGTCAACATCAACAACGGTGCCGTGAGCGGCAGCGTCTTCGGCGGTGGCTTGGGTAAGTTAGCGGTGGTCGAACCTGCTACGCCGGCCATTGTTGCCCAGAACTTCGGTAACACGGCTATCAATATCGTAGGCGGTACGGTCGGCACGGCCGTCTTCGGCGGTGCCAATGTGAATGGCGTGCTGAATGGAACCTCTACGGTCACGATCACCAATGGTACGGTGGGTACGACTCATGACCCTGTTAGCGATGTGGTATTCGGTGGCGGCTATGGCGAGCCCACTGTTGTTCAAGGTGCTGTGAGGGTGGATATCGGCACCTCTGGCCAGGCCTCTGGCGGTGCCACTCTCAACGGCCACATCTATGGCGGCGGCGCTCTGGGTAGTGTGAACTCTTCCACGGAAGTCAACCTGAATAAGGGAACCATCAATGGTAATGTCTTTGGTGGCGGTTTGGGACAGCAGGAAGCTGCTGCAGTTCTTTATGCGAATGCAGCCGAGTATAATACCGCTAAAGGAACGTCATTGACGGATGAACAATTTGCAGCATTAACGACAGAACAAAAGACGAAGACCGCTGCAGTGTCAGCTGTCGCTGCTGTCGTAGGCGGCAATGCCACGGTGACACTGGACGGTGCAGCCTTTAGCTTATCGACCGCTACCGTCAAGGATGATGAGAACAACGATGTCACGGCCTATACAACTGGACAAATCTTTGGTGGTAATAACTTGCAAGGTTCGCCCAGCGGTCACATCAAGGTGCATGTGAAGAAGACGGTGCCTGTAACTGGACACGAAGCAGACACTTATTACCTTGGAGCCGTTTATGGCGGCGGTAACGAGGCCGACTATAATCCGACAGCCGATGACTTTGCCGAGGTGATCATCGAAGGTTGCGACGATACACGTATCAAGGATGTCTATGGTGGTGGTAATGCCGCAGCCGTGCCTGCTACAGAGGTCTGGATCCTTGGAGATAAGATTATCGAGAACGTATTCGGTGGCGGTAATGGTGAGCTGGGTGCTAGTCATGCAGCCCATGTCGGTTTCCACCGTCTGACGCCCTCAACAAAGAGCGATTATACCAATGGTACCGGTAAGACGAAAGTCAACTTAGTAGGCGGTACGATTACGAATGTCTATGGTGGTAGTAACAGTAACGGTGACATCCGTGGCGGTGCGAATATATTCCAGCCTTTGAAGACGGAATATCCAGGATATGAAGAAGGAGTAACCAGTTGCTGTGATTACCTGAGGACAACTAACATCTACGGTGGTGGTAAGAACGCTGACATGAGCGGAGGTACCAACATCGTGCTGGGTTGTATGCCGGATGAATGGATTACAGATGTCTATGCTGGGGCACAGAATGCAGATGTGGCAGGCGATGTAAGCTTGACCATCACCAGCGGTAAGTTCCATCGCGTATTTGGCGGCAACAAGGACGGCGGTAAGCTGAAGGGTTCCATTACTGTGAATATCGAAGAGACTGGCGGTTGCAGTACTCCCATCCTCATCGGTGAGCTCTATGGCGGCGGTAACTTGGCAGGTTACTCTATTTATGGATATAAGGACAATGGCGATCCCAGGACTCAGGCCGAATATAACACATGGTACTCGGCATTATCAGAGGAAGACAAGGCCAAGCCAGAGAACCAGCCTTATCACAACCCGCAGGTGAACATACGTGCCTTCACCAGCATTGGCAGCGTCTATGGCGGTGGTTATCAGGCAAGGATGATTGCTGACCCGCACGTTGACATCAATGTCGTCAAGGGCAGCCATGCAGCTAATGCTTATGCTGGAGAAACATTGGTGGACGTACCCATTAAGAAAAAGAACGAATCAACGGGCGAAATAGAAGATGCGACCATAGATATCACCCTCCCCGCACATGCAGAGGATAAGATTGGAACCATCGGCAATGTTTTCGGTGGTGGTAATCTAGCAGAGGTCGTGGGTAACGCCGAAGTGAATATCGGATCTGAGACAAAGGCATATTTCATCACGGAACCCACTCAATTCAGAGTGGATCCTGCTACGCCCTTGACCCCTGTTGCTGATGGCGTCTATCAAGGTCTTTATGAGACCACTGTCGAAGGTGCTAACATCACGGGCTGCGTCTATGGTGGCGGCAACGAGGCCGACATCACTGGCAATACGCAGGTGAATATCTGCGCGAAATATGATGGCGCGAAATACCAGCGCGTCGCTCCCGGCACTGCCGGTGTCACCATCGCACAAGATGTCTTTGGTGCAGGTAAGGGTAAGGCCGAAGATGTCACCTCTGCCCTGGTGAGGGGCACCAGCACCATCGTGATGAGCGACGGTACCGTTGGCCAAAGCGTCTATGGCGGCGGTCAGTTGTCGCAGGTGGGCGGCAACACGTATATCACTGTCAACGGCGGAACAATCGGTGACAGCACAGGTGCGAACGCCGGCGAGATATACGGCAACGTCTATGGTGGCGGTAAGGGTAACACCACGAATGTCCGCTCTGGTCTCGTGATGGGTAATACCAATATCACCATTGAGAACACAGTGGCTGATGCCGACTACGCTGCAGCACACAGTGTGGCAGAAGGGTCTGTCATAACAAGCCCCTCTATATACCATAATATTTATGGTGGTGGCGCCCACGGCTCCGTGGGTACCTATACCTATGCCAGCGAGGCTGCCGACGCGGCCATCAACGGCTACACCAGTGGCGGTACGGCCAACATCGCCATCACGGGCGGTACCATTGGTGTCAATGGTAAGGAGAACGGTATGGTATTCGGCTCCTCACGCGGTGATGTAGGTGCTCCTGAATCTATCTACGACAAAGTGGCGTGGGTGCATAACACGAGCGTCGTGATTGGTACAATAGGGCAGGGCACGAACCACACGAGTCCGCACGTCAAGGGCTCTGTCTATGGTGGCGGTGAGAACGGCCATGTTTATAACAATGCTTCGGTGGCTATCCATAGCGGTATGGTGGGTATTACCGACGAACTGCCTGAAGACCCCGAAGGACAGAAAGGGGCCCGGTATCCCTATCGCGGCAATGTCTATGGCGGTGGCTGCGGTACGGACAAGTATGACAATAATACCAAATACAATCCCATGTCAGGCTACGTCAGTGGTGCGGCTTCCGTCACCATCGATGGTGGTCACGTAGTTCGCGATGTCTATGGTGCCGGCTCCATGGGTTCTGTGTATGGCAGCACTACGGTCACCATTGCGGGTAATGCTGAAATCGGTGCCGACGGCAGCGGTGGCGGTTATGTGTTTGCCGCAGCCCGCGGTGATCACGCAGAACCCACGATGGCTACTGTGGGCAGCTCCAACTTGATTATCAATGGCGGTACGATCTGGGCTGATGCCTACGGTGGCGGTCAGAACGGTGCTGTCAAGGGTGCCGTGACGGTCAATATGACGGGCGGCACGGTGAAGCACGATGTCTATGGCGGCGGTGCGTTGGCCAATACGAATACAGATAACTGGGATGCTGAGCATAGCAGGCTCAACTACGCGGCTGAACTGGTTGACGACCCAGTCCCTGTGGTTGGCACTACTCCTGTGGATGCGTATTACACGCGTACAGGTTCCGGTACGGATTTGGATCCCTATATCTACACCCCGGCCTCGGGCAAGGCTGTAGAAGCGACCAACTATTACAGCATCTCGAAGGCCACTACCGTCAACCTGTCTGGTGGTACGATAGAGGGTAACCTCTATGGCGGCGGTTTGGGTCAGACTTCGCCAAGCAGTATTGCAGCCAATGTCTATGCTCCCGTGACAGTCAACGTGTCGGGCGAGGGTACGGCTACCAATGTGTTCGGTTGTAACAATATCAACGGTGCCCCGAACACTAAGGCTGCAGTTAACATCACTGGCGGTACGATTGTCAATAGTGCATATGGCGGCGGTAATCTGGCAGCTTATACGGGCCAGACGTCTGTGTCGATGTCCGGCGGTACGGCCAACTATGTCTATGGTGGCGGTCTCGGTGCCTCGGCCATTGTCACGGGTGACACAAAGGTCGCTATCTCCGGTGGCACGGTGGCTCAGGATGTCTATGGCGGCGGCAGTCAGGCCGACGTAACGGGAAGTGTCAGCGTCAGCATCAAGGGCGGCACGGTCGTCAACGATGTCTATGGCGGCGGTGCACTGGCCAACACGAATACAGCCAACTGGGATGGCGACGGCAGCGTTCAGTATGTAGCGCTGACCGTGAAGGCAGATCCCACGGATGAAGAGCTGGCGGCAGGTGTGCTCAAGACGGGTGTCACGCCTGTGGCGGGCTACTTCACGGAGGCTGCCGGTGTCTATACGCGTATCACTAATCCCGATGCCAAGGCTGACGGCGGCACGACCTACTACAAGAAGGCGGTCAATGGCACCTGGGCTGAAGGAAAGACATCCGCCAGCAATACGACGACGGTCAGTCTGACAGGCGGCTACATCGGTAATGCCTACGGTGGCGGCTTGGGCAATTCCACGACCGCAGCCAACGTGTATGGCGATGTGACTGTGACGGTGAATGAAGGTGTCACCAATCCTGCGGCCGGCATCGTCTTCAATCAGCTTGTCGAGCACCCCGTCATCGGCGGTACGGACTATCCTACGCCGACCAAGGGACGTGTCTTCGGATGTAACAACTTCAACGGCACTCCCACCGGTGACGTGACAGTTCACGTCTATGCGACCCGACAGATACAGAAAGATACCGAGAGCACTATTCTTCCGGGCCACGGCTCCAGCGACCGCAAGTTCTCCTACGAGATACAGGCCGTCTATGGCGGCGGTAACCAGGCCGACTACCTGCCTGCCACGGGCAAGAAGAGTCAAGTCATCATCGACGGCTGTGAGGAAACCAGTATCGAGAAGGTCTATGGCGGTGGTAACTCGGCCGTAGTACCTGCGACGGACGTCCTGATTCTTGGAGGTTACGACATCGGTTACGGCTTCGGTGGCGGTAATGGCGGACGACCCATCAAGAAGGAGGATGGCATCTGGTATGAGAATGAGGGTGCCATCGTCATTGGTACGGCCAAAATAGATTGCCGAGGCGGAAAGATTGGTCAGGTCTTCGGCGGCGGTGACTCCAAGGGTAGCTGCGGTAACACGGCTCTCAGCACTGCGGAAGAGGGTACAGGTACCTGCCCGTTGTGGATTACCCGATTGTATGGTGCAGGCAACGAGGGTGATGTCTCTCACGTGAATATCATCTTGGCAGCCTGCTCCGGCAATGCCATCGAATATGTTCATGGCGGCTCCTATAATGCGCATGTCCACGGCGATATCACGCTGACCATCACCAGCGGCATCCTGAAGAATGTCTATGGCGGTAATGACTCGGAAGGTGGTATAGAGGGTGACATCACGGTGAACATCGAGGAGACCGACGGCTGTAACCCCATCATCATCCAGAACCTCGTGGGCGGTGGTAATGAAGCAGCTTATCCCGGCACGTTGAAGCCTGGCGGTGTCGAGACCCCGATTGACCGACATGGTAAGATTACCGTCAATGTCAAGTCCGCTACGCGCATCGATAATGTCTATGGCGGTAGCTTCAATGCCGAGGCTGATGCTGACACTGAGATCAACATCAACATGATGAAAGGCAACAAGGCTGGTACAACCGTGGATATCCCGAAGGAGTTCAGCTATATCCCGAACATCTCCGGCATCTCCAACAACCCCGATGGCAAGACCATCCATTGCACGATTGATGATGCCATCGGCACCATCGGCAACGTCTATGGCGGTGGTAAGCAAGGTCTGGTGAAGGGTAATGCGCAGGTGAACATCAACTCCTCTGCCAATGTCTATATCATGAAGCGTAATGGGGAAGGCAAGGTCCTTGATACGAACGGCAATGTCATCGATGCCAAGAGTGGTGAGAATATTGCTGCCGGTGTCATTATTGACTGCACTGATGAGCATGATGTAGAAGGTGCTCACATCACCGGCGATGTCTTCGGCGGTGGTGAGAATGCCAATGTAACAAGTAGTGAAAGAGCTGCCAACACGGGCAATGCCGAGGTGTATATCTGTGCGAATAAGACCGGTGAAGGCACCTACGCTGCGATATCCCAGGCCGCGGACAATGTCCTCGTCAGCAAAGGTAGTGTCTATGGTGGTGGCAGCAATGCCGATGTGCATGGCAATACGCGTGTCACGATGGCCGGCGGCTATGTCTTCGACGGTGTCTATGGCGGCGGTCTGCACGGTTCGGTGGGTTCTGCTGCGGTGGATGGCGAAGGCAATCCTCTTCCCAGTGCCATCGAATACCATACAGGTGCCGAAGCCCACGCAGGTTGTGTCGGTAAGATTGTCACCTATAAGACCGGCACAGGTAAGTGTACGGTGGTTGTCAGCGGCGGTCAGGTAGGCCCTGCAGAGACTGCATGGGAAAATGGCGGCATGAAGAATACCGGTAATCTGGTAGGCTACGAAGGCGGCCCCGTTGATGTCGGCTTTGTTTTCGGTGCCGGTCGTGGTGAAGTAGAAGATCCTGCTGTGGATAAGGATGCGGACTTTCGTACGTTTGTGAAGGAAACCGACGTCACCATTGGTGGAACGGCACTCATCATGGCTGCTGTCTATGGTGGTGGTGAGAACGGCCGTGTGCTTGGAGATACCCATGTAATGATTCAGGGCGACTGCCAGATTGGTTGCGGTGAAGAGAAAGTCGATCCTTTAGATCGGCATAAGCCTGTGCGCTATACCACTGCACAATGGACGGGTGAGGACCCGAGTGACTTCACGGAATGTGCCAGCTGGGACTATGGTGAGGATACAAATAGTGATGGCATCATAGATAGCTATAAGTGCTTGCCTTATGACCCATTGGCCAAGCCCGGGGATACGGATGCCAGCACGACGGGTACCGATGGCCACACCTACTATGGTTGTGTGTTCGGTGGCGGCTCTGGTTACTATCCGTACGAGAAGGCTGACGGCACTCATGACTGGCTTCGTTCTGCCGGTACGGTATATGGTAACACCGTGGTAGATATCACCGGTGGTCATATCCTGACCAATGTCTATGGCGGTAACGAGACAACTGACGTGATGGGTTCATGTACTATCAATATGACGGGCGGCACGCTCGGTGTGCCTCGCACGCTGGAACAGATTGCCGCACACCCTGTTACCTGCTACCTCTTCGGTGCGGGTAAGGGTGACCAGCGTACACGCTTCAATACATGGACCAACGTTAATTCTGCAATAGTCAATGTCACAGGCAACGCCCGTATCTTCGGTTCTGTTTTCGGTGGCGGTGAGGATGGTCACATATTGGGCAATGCCAATGTCAACATTGGCGGCGAAGTGAAAATCGACCTCAATGGCGACGGTGATACGGATGACGTTGGTGAGACGTTCACAGCCCAAAGCGGCTTAAAGATAGGTACATGGGGTACTTCTTACGTGGATGGTAACGTCTTCGGTGGCGGTCGTGGCTTCAGCGGTGAGGCACAGACAGCCGGTACTGTTGGCGGTAATGTCGATGTGACCATCTCTGGCGGAACCATGCTGGGCTCTGTCTATGGTGGCGGTCGTATCGCATCTGTGGGTACATACTTCACAGCACCTGAGGCAGACGAATATGGCCAGCTGCAGGAAGATACGGATGACAATGGAAATGGCGTGATAGACCCTGCTGAGAAAAAACATGGCCACATTACTGTCACCATCAACGGTGGTACTATCGGTAAGGCAGACGCCACGGGTGACGGCGCAAAATATAGCGGTAACGTCTATGGCGGTTGCATGGGTCGTACCACTCTCCTTGATGGAGTAACCATCAATCCTATCTGGCCGGAGTTGGCTCAGTCGAAGTTCTCCACGGTTAACATCAGTGGCAGTCCTGTCATCACACGCAATGTCTATGGCGGTGCCGAGTTTGGCGTGGTGCGTGAGAATGCTGCGGTCACTATTAACGGAGGTACTATCGGTGGCTACGTCTATGGCGGCGGTCACGGTAGTGATGACTATCAGCATCCTACCATGATTGATGTGCATTGGGGTGGTTCACAACGATTCTTTAGATATACACCTATGCAATGGACGGGCTGCGTAGGCGGTAACACCACCGTCAACTTTATGAATGGATCTGTCAAGAGAATCTATGGTGGCGGTGAGCTGGCCAGTGTCGGTGTGATAGACTATGGCCTTACACCAAATGATGTGAATGGTGAGTTCACTTATAAAGGACATAAGTATGATTATACGACGCTCGTCAAGCATGACAGTCATGATAGTAATACCTTCTATGACTTTGGTCTCAGCTGGCCGTACAAGTTCACGTATATTCCTTGCAATCCAACTGGTTTTACTGGCGGTCTTGCAACTGTGAATGTCACGGGTGGCACTGTTTCTGAGTATGTCTATGGCGGCGGTAAGGGCCAGGTATCTTTCGCTGGCGCCAACAATATCGAAGATCAGCGCTACACAGAGGCTTTCTGTGCTAACGTGCGTAATACGCAGGTAACCATCGGAACAGTAGGTGGTTCTGGTGCTACACCTACGATAGGTACTACCGGTGACGGTTCTGTCGGTTCTGTCTATGGCGGTGGTGAGGACGGTCATGTCTATGATGACACCCATGTCACGATCCATCACGGAACGATTACTCACAGTGTCTTCGGTGGCGGTAAGGGTACAAGCACTTACACGACGACATTGTTGAATCCTGCAAGTCCCGGCAATGCTAAGGGAAGCCCTGAAGCTATTTGCAGCTGGACGGCTGGTAAGGTTTACGGTAATACCAACGTTACCATGAATGGTGGTAGTGTAGGCTGGTTTATCTACGGCGGCGGTAACGTGGCTTCCGTGGGTAAGGGTAACTATACTGGCGGCTCTGACGACTATTCTACTACTGGTTATGGTGAACTGCCATCTACTTCCGATGGTGCTATTTGGACGGCTACACCTGCAGCAGATACCTATGCCCATTATTTCCAGAACAGCGGTAAGGCTACCGTCAACCTGTTTGGCGGTCAGGTGGGCACCGCTACAGCTGGTTTTGACCCCGTA
>Ga0310691_10001021_pt1 | contig 46005 bp, 37 predicted proteins | sample 176DNAGHGlowgp2_FD_203887 | JGI IMG/M metagenome (GOLD analysis project Ga0310691, IMG submission 203887) | Sheep rumen microbial communities from Palmerston North, Manawatu-Wanganui, New Zealand - 1766 DNA GHGlow gp2 (v2) (version 2) | ecosystem: Host-associated > Mammals > Digestive system >... | reverse complement strand
CGTGACAACCATGTCACAGCCCTTTTCTACGGCTTCCCTAATCAGCTCCGGCGTGCAGTCAAAGCCCAGCATGACCCCATGCACCTCATCATCGGCACTGCCAATGATAAGGCCGCTGTTGTCCCAGCTCTCCTGGATGCGGAGCGGGGCAAACACCTCCAGCGCCGCGGTAATCTCTCCTACTTTCATAACGCGTTACCTTATTCATGCAAAGATAAAAATCCTTTGCCACAAATCCAAAATCGCTACACTCGCTGTCTCCATAGGTGCGAGCACGGCGCGGACACGGTGGGTGGTGTTGCAGGTGTGGCCGAGTTTCGTCGCAGGTGCGAAGGTTTTTCGTTGCCGGTCCTCATTTTTGGGGCCGTCCTGCGACGCTTATCGGCCTTCTGGGCAAAAAAGTGTCGCGGGTGAGCGTTTTTTGGGGATGAAAACCCAAAGAACCTGATGCGATTGAAGGGAATATCGGCATTATGATGAATAGCAAAAGCGGCCTTGAGGACCGCTTTTGTTGCTTTTATTGGTTGGAGGGCGGCCGTCCGTCCGCGCCGTGGCTTTCGGGGCCGCCCTCCTTGTTAGTATTTACGTCTTATTCTGCAGTATATGTGAATGAGATGTTGCTCAGGTCTGAGTAGTCAAGCGTTGCGGTTCCGCTGGCATTAGTGGTAATATCACCATTTCTAGACGCAATGGTCGCCCCTGTGCAGCCGGCAATTGTATAGTTTGTGGGTTTATTATATACACCAATGTCGCTGTACCCGGTATCCGTGCCATACTTGTTCGCGTAGAAAGCGCAGTTTATCAGGCGTACCTCGTTTCCGAAATTATTGATACCAATCGCACCGCCATAGTATGCGTCGCTCTTGGTCGTATAATTATTGGCGAACGTACAGCCGCTCATGTAGAGACTGCCCATGTAGTTATTGATGGCTCCGCCTATTTCACCGGAATAGTTGCCGCTGAATTTCGTGTTGATGGCATACAGTTTACCTTTGTTCTCTATCGCGCCACCGCCGTTGGTGTTGCTTACGTGGCAGTTGCTTATCGTACATCCGTCAAGCACTATTGTACCGGAATTATTGATGGCAGGGCCGCCACCACTGACAAACTCTGTGAGGGTGAGATTCTTAAAGGCAACGATTGCAGAGGACCCAACCTTGAAAGCCCTGATTGCTGAAGTGGTACTGAGCGTCTTTCCGTTGCCGTCGATGGTCAATGCCTCATTGCTGGTAATTTCAATCTCTGCAGTGCAATCGATGTCGTTCATGAGTTTTACATTCTTTCCGGCGCTCAGTGCGGTTTGCAACTCACTAAAGGTTGTGACTTCTGTAACAGAAGGAGCTTCCGTAGCCTGTCCTCCTGCGAGTGTCTCGCCGGTGGTCCAGTCGGTGACGGTGACGCTCTGCACCTGGATGGTGTTCTTACCCACTGTGAGGTTGAAGGTGTAGCTGTAGCCTGCCTCCAGTTCGGGGATGCCCTTCACTTCGAGGGTGCTGCTTTCGCCGTCGGTCAGCTGGATGAAGCGGGCGCCGCTGTCACCATAGCCAGGCACTACGAGGGCGGTGTAGGTAGAGCCTTGACCACCGTCGCCCTGTGCGTATGGCTGGATTTCGGTGCTGCTGCCCATAGGATTGCCGTCTTCAATGCCGCTGGCTTCGCTGTAGATGCGTACGTTGCTGACGGTCTTCTTGTCATCGTAGTACTGGCTGCCGAAGCCGCTGATGCGTACGATGACGCGGGCCATCTTGCGCTCTAGCTGCATATGGATGTCGCTGCCGCCCTCGGGACGGGAGATCACCTGCTGGCGCGTCATGTAGTCGGCGAGGACTATCTTTGCCTCGCTGCTCTGGTCGGCGGGCATGGTGAAGGCGGTCATCGACGTACCGGTGGTCACGGGATAGTAGGCCGAGAAGGTGAGCATGGGCTGTGTCCAGAGGAGGAACTTGCCTGCCACGGTCTCTGTCCAAGTCTGGTTCTCGGTTGACGTACACTGGAAGATGACGGCCTCCTGGTCGTTGGTGCTGACGCTGATTTGGTCGCCTTGGTTGAACTGGCGCTGCGCCTCATTGTCGGTAGAGGCGGCGTTGGTCTTTGTAAGCGCTCCAACCGATACGGAGACCTTCACGGCGTTGTCCGGGCGCAAAGTTTCTTTCTGGCAGCTGGCGAAAGCTCCTAAGAGAGTCAGGGCTGCAATGGCTGTGTATTTTGTTTTCATAGGTCTGTCTTTTTTATTCAGTGCCGAGGTTGTCGCCGGGTTGGTCTTCCCATGCGCGGACGCTGAAGGCATGGGCGTTGAGGGTCGTAGTGTCATAGCCTACGGTGAGGGGCAGCGTGTAGTGCTTGCCCTGCTCCAGGGTGATGGTCTCGGTGTTGGTCCAAGAGAACGAGCGCGTGCCAATCTTGAACGATACGGTCAACTGGCCCGCGGCGATGGTTTGCGGTACTACGATGGCCTCGTAGGTGGCATGGCTGTGCATGTCGGCATCGGTGGCAGCAGTGAAGGCGCACTGCGAGGCGAGGATGTCGGCAGGGGTCGAAGCGGTGACGGTCACAGTGCCGTAGTTCTCGTTGGCGGTCTCCATGGCCTTGAACTGGTAGCCGGCGTTGGTGCCGCTGATGGTGAACTCGGTAATGTCCGAGGCCTTGTTCAGCTTCGGGTCAACCTTGTAGAACTCGTTGGCCAGGTCCAGCGTCACGTCGAGCTTGGTCAGGGCGTGGTAGAAGTTGATAACCAGCTTGCCGTTCTGCATCAGCGTCTGCTCCTGCGAGGGATTGCTGATGGTCTTGGTGGGCATGGTCAGCAGGTCCTGCTGCTTCAGCTTGGCCTCGGTGCTCTGGTCGGCAGCCACGGTGAGGTTGGCGCCGTTGATGAACTCTCCGTCGGTGAACGTCTTGTCCTGCTTGTAGGCGGCGGTCACGGTGATGCTCTGCTGGTCGTTCTGCCAGAGCATACGGTTCACGGGCTTCCACTCCGATCCGTCGTACTGTACGGTATTGAAGTAGCTGTAGGTGGCCGAGTTGGGGTTGTCAATCTTCACCTGGAACTGCTGACCGTTCTGGTTCACGTCGCTGCCAGTGATGCTGGCGCGGGTGATTACAGCCGTGGGGTCAACGAGGTTGGTGGTGAAGCGCATCACGCCGTCCTCGGGGAACTGCGACTGGACGGGTTCCGTCACGGTTTTGTTGCATGCCGCAAGGAAAAAAATGGCGGCCGATGCAAAGAGTAAATGTTTACTGTTCATAACTATTATTTTGATTTGATATTGTTTTTCTATTGGAGTGCCTGACCACCGCTGAGGGTGGTGCCTTCGGCCCAGTCGTTGATGCTCACCTCGCCCACTTCTATCTTGTTGCGGCCTACGATGAGGTTCACCGTGGTGTACTTGCCCGCCTCAAGAGGGATGTCCTCGGTGTGCGTATAGGTATAGGCCTTGCCCTCGATGGTGAGCGTGATGGTGCGGAAGCCCGCCTGCGGAATCATGATGCCGCTGAAACTGCGGGCATAGCCCGTGGCCGCATCCTTGGCGGCAAGGGCGACGGCGCCCTGCTCACCGGCCGTGACGGTCTGCGCCAGATAGTCGATGGTGCAGCTCCCCGCAGCCGTAGCCGCGCAGGCTGCCACCTCGGGGGCAGCGTCCCACTGGTTACGAAAGTTCATGTTCACGTAGAGCTTGGCCATGGCGTGGTCGAAGGTGAGGCTCACAGGGTTCTGCTCGGATGTGAGTCCGCTCAGCTGGCGGGCCACCAGGAGGTCGCTCTTCTCATAGTCGGTGTTGTCCACCGTATAAGGGTCGGCGGTGAAGGATTTTACCTCACGGGCCGGAGCTACGGCCAGGAAGTAGTGCTGGATGTCCACATCGGCCCAGAGCATCTGGGTCTTCGGCGTCCACTTGCCGTCCGCGCCCAGCGTGTTGGTGACATTGTCCACCACCAGCTTGGCGGGAATGGCGGTTTTGTCTCCCGTCCACGCAAAGAGCGAGAGGCTGTCGCCGGCCTCGAAGGAGGTCTTGTTGCCCTCATAGCTGGCTTTCGTCATGTCTCCGATACGGGCCTCCACGGTAATGAAGCGGCTGCTCTCGGCCACAGGGCCCGCTTTGTAGCAGGAGCCCAGGGCCAGGAAGCCCAGCACCGCTGCGGCTATGTTTTTCATTGTATTCATATTAATAATTGTGTAGGGTCAATAACTTTTCCGTCAATGGTTGCCTCTTCGGCCCAGTCCACGATGCTGATGCCGTCCTTGGCCAGAGTAATCTGGTCGCGCCCGATGAGGAGGTTCACCGTGGTCACCTTGCCGCTTACCAGCGGAATGTCAGCGCTGTGCGTGAACACATAGGTGCCGTTGCCGCCCAGCCACTCGCTATTGCCGCTGAGGGTGATGGTGAGGGTGCGGAAGCCTTCCTGGGGGACCATCAGCGTGGTCCAGGAGACGTTCTCCACCTGGTTCATGGCCACACCGGCAGCCTCGCCCGTGGCCGTCACCGCCTTGTGGATGTAGTCGATGGTGGCATGGTCCTTGGCCGTGGCCACGATACCCCCAATCAGGGCTTCGGCAATCTCCGTCTGCGAGGGCGGGTTGCCTTCCGTCCACTGGTTGCGGAACGTCAGGTTCACGTTGAGCTTGGCCATCGCGTGCTCGAAGCTGAGGCTCACCGGATTGTCGGCAGCCGTGACGCCACTGTCGTTGATGGCAATAAGAAGGTCGCTCTCCTGGTACTTCTCCGCTGCGGAATCCAGCGTATAAGGGTCTGCGGTGAAAGACTTCACCGCACGGGCCGGAGCAACCGCCATGAAGTAGTGCGGGTCCTCCGTGTTGTCCCAGAGCATCTGGGTCTTCGGCTGCCACAGGCCGTCCGTGCCCAGGGTGTTGGTGACGTTGTCCACCACCAGGTCTTTGGAAATGACGGTCTTGTCTCCCAGCCAGGCAAAGAGCGCAAGGCTGTCGCCGGCCTCGAAGGCCGACTTGTCCCCGTCATAGGCCACCTTGGTCATGGAACCGATGGACGCCGTCACCGTGATGGACCGGGATGACGCGATGTCGTGTCCCTTATTGCAGCCCGACAGCACTAGGCCCGCTGCAACGGTGAAAAGAATGCTGATATACTTTTTCATGATGCTTCCGTGTTTAGATTAACATTTGGGGCTTGGACACTTCACCGTTCAAGGCATCTCCCCAGGAGACCCAGTCGGTAATCTGGATGCCGTCCTTGTCCAGGGTAATCTGGTCGCGGCCGATGGTGAGGTTCACCGTGGTCACCTTGCCGCTCTCCAGCGGGATGTCCTCCGGGCTGTGGAACACATAGGTGCCGTCGCCGCCCAGCCACTGGTCGTTGCCGTTCAGGGTAATGTAAATGTAGCGCACCTCGGCCTGGGGAATCATCAGGGTGGTCCAGGAGGCGTTCTCCACCTTGTTCATGGACACCTGAGCCCACTCGCCCGTAGCCGTCACGGCTTTCTGGATGTAGTCGATGGTGGCGTGGTCCTTGGCCGTGGCCTCCACACTCTCAATCAGGGCTTCGGTAATCTCCTTTTGGGAAGGCGGGTTGCCCTCCGTCCACTGGTTGTGGAACTTGAGGTTCACGTTGAGCATGGCCATGGCGTGCTCGAAAGTGAGGCTCACCGGGTTGTCGGTGGCTTTGAGACCGCTGTCATTGATGGCAATCAGAAGGTCGCTCTCCTGGTACTTCCCGGCCGAGGAATCCAGGACGTAAGGGTCTTCGGTGAAGGACTTCACCTCACGGGCCGGGGAAACCGCCATGAAGTAGTGCAGGGAGGTCATGTCGTCCCAAAGCATCTGCAGCTTGGGCTGCCACAGGCCGTCCTTGCCCAGGGTGTTCACAACATTGTCCACCACCAGCTCTTCGGGGATGGCGGTCTTGTCACCCAGCCAGGCAAAGAGCGCAAGGCTGTCGCCGGCCTCGAAGGCCGACTTGTCTCCGTCATAGGCCACCTTGGTCATGGTGCCGATGGACGCCGTCACCGTGATGGACCGCGATGACGCGATGTCATGTCCCTTATTGCAGCCCGACAGCATAAGCCCGGCCGCGGCGGTGATAAAGAGGGTAAGATATTTTTTCATGATACTTCTGGTTTAGTTCATTTCAGGTTTAAACACTTCTCCGTCATATGCGTCCGGGTTCACTACCCAGTCGGTGATGACGATGCCGTCCTTGTCCAGGGTAATCTGGTCGCGGCCGATGACAAGGCTCACCGTCGTCACCTTGCCGCTCTCCAGCTTGATGTCTTCCGGGGAACGGTAGGTATAGGTGCCGTCGCCGCCCAGCCACTGGTCGTTGCCGCTCAGGGTAATGTAAATGGTGCGGAAATTCTCCTGCGGTATCATCAGGGTGGTCCAGGAGGCGTTCTTCACCTTGTTCATGGACACCTGAGCCCACTCGCCCGTGGCCGTCACCGCCTTGTGGATGTAGTCGATGGTGGCGTGGTCCCTGGCCGTGGCCTCCACACTCCCAACCAGGGCCTCGGTAATCTCCGTCTGCGAAGGCGGGTTGCCCTCCGTCCACTGGTTGTGGAACCGGATGTTCACATTGAGGATAGCCATGGCGTGGTCGAAGGTGAGACTGACGGGATTGTCATTGGCCGTGAGACCGGCGTCGTTGATGGCAATCAGAAGGTCGCTCTCCTGGTACTTCCCGGCCGAGGAATCCAGGACGTAAGGGTCTTCGGTGAAGGACTTCACCTCGCGGGCCGGGGAAACCGCCATGAAGTAGTGGTCCGTCACCATGTCCAGCCACCGCATCTGGGTGGCGGGGGCCCACAGGCCGTCCGTGCCCAGCGTGTTGGTGACGTTGTCCACCACCAGCTCTTCGGGAATGGCGGTCTTGTCACCCACCCAGGCAAAGAGGGAGAGGTCGTCGCCCGCCTCGAAGGCGGCCTTGGTGCCATCGTAAGATACCTTGGTCTCACGAATGCCGGCCGTTATGCGCATGGCGCCGGATTCCTTGCTCACACCAGCCTTGTTACAGGCCGCGGCGCAAAGGAACGCAAGGGTAATAAATGCAATCTTTTTCATATCTGTTATTGTTTGCTATTCCATGTCGGGGTTCAGAATCTCTCCGCTGTAACTCCAGCCGTCCGTCCATTCGTTGATGGAGATGGAGCTGATGTACATGAACGAAGCCAATTTCTCATAATCCAGTACCAGGATATACTTCTTGCCGTTTTCCATGACGGGGGCAACGCCCTTGTAGTCCAGCTCAAGGCCCTTGTTGGTCCTGACATGGAAGAAAAGGGTGGTCTGCGTAACGCCAGACGCCGTAGGGAACACCTTGAACTCCTCCACCGCCGACAGCGCATTGGACGCATTGAGCTGGCCCAGGACCACGTCTTCGCCGAGCTCCGCGCTGGGGACGCCCCAGTGCTCCGCGCTGCGCTCGTCGGTGAGCGTGACGTAATGGGCGGGGCCACGCATGCTGACGTCAATGGTGGTCCCCTCCGGGACGTTGCTGATCTTGAGGGTGAAAAGGGCCAGCAGACGGTCCAGGTCCAGGTGGACCGTGGACATCTTGTCCTTCTCCACTTTCACACGTGCCAGCCCGTTCCAGGCCTGCACCGGGTTGGAAGAGGCGTTGGTGAGCCGGGCATAGGTGGCAGGGAGGGTGTGCTCCGCCTTGGTGGGGAGCGTCTCACTCAGTTCGAAGCCGTTGGACGCGTCCATATTGGCCGCAACCAGAACGTCGTATTCTCCCTCCGGAAGCGGAAGCATCCACTCGCTGGCCTCCGAGGGGGAACGGAACTCATGCACCTCCTTGACACCCCCAGCGCCGGTCACCGTGAACTTCAGGTGCGTAATCTCGCTCTTGATGTCCGCAACGTCCTCCCAGGTGAGGTCGTCGCCAAGGAAGCCACGCCCCTGCGGGGCCGGGTACTTGTCCGTCTGCTCATCCTGAGGCATGTCCACCTCAAAATGCGTCTTGTGCTTGCAGGAGCCCAGGCTCAGCAGCGCAGCTGCCGTGAGTAATATTATATAGGTCTTTTTCATAACGCGTTCTCTATTCTGCAACTATAATTTCCACGCGGCGGGCATCCCGGTTCCATTTGGCGTTATGGTCCACGCCCATCCCCACAATCGGGTGGATGCGGTCACCGTCTATGCCCAGCTCCATCAGGTAGGATTTCACCTTCTCTACGCGCCGTTCCGTGATTTGCAGGTTGTACTCGGCGGTACCCGTCTTGGAGGCGTAGCCGTACAGGGCCACCACCGTGCCCGGATACTGTTCCAGAATGCGGGCCACCTCTTTCAGCTTCTCGGTCTCGGGGCCCAGCTTGATGCTGTTGTCGGCAAAATAGACGTTCTCGAAGGTGCCGTGGTAGTAACGGGCCGCTTCCGCCACGGCGGCAGCCTCAGCGGCGGCCTTTTCGCGGGCAGCCTGCTCTGCGGCTTCACGCGCAGCCTTTTCACGGGCGGCAGCCTCGGCGGCCTCGCGGGCGGCCTTTTCACGGGCAGCTTCCGCCGCGGCTATTCTGGCGGCTTCCGCTGCCGCGGCAGCCTGCGCGGCGGCCAGGGCCGCGGCCTCCTTCTTCCTGTCCTTGCCGAAGGAATACGTGAGCTTGAGCCCGGCGTCCCAGATGAGGTTGGTCTTGTGCGCCTTGTTGGGAATCATGTCAAAGCGCTTGCCCGTGAGGGCGGTGACTCCACCGTAAAGCCCCAGCTTCCAATTGTCGTTGAAGGCATAGGACGCTCCCAGCTGGCCGCCCAGGCCCAGGTGCCAGTTGGAGGCCTGCGTCTCCTCATGATAGCCCTGACCCTTGGAGAGCTCCCCCTTCCAGGTGGACTTGGTGTTAAGGACGGACAGCTGCGGGGAAAGGTCCAGGAACCAGCGGTTGTTGCCCTTGATGAACGAGAGCAGGTTGAAGTTGGCCTGGGCGGCCAGCTTGAACCAGCGGGTGGGGACGGTGAGGTCTTCGAAGTACCAGCCGTCACGGTCCAGTACCTGCGTGGCCTTCCATGTGCCGTCTGTGCCCAGCCAGTAGGGGCAGCAGTCCAGGGCAAACTGGCTCTGACGCCCATACTGGAAGCCCGCTTCCACGGAGATGAGGCGGCTTAGCTTGTAACCGCCGAACACGCCGCCCTGGATGCCCCAGTTGCGGATGCCCTCCTCCGTAATGCTGGAGAAAGTGGCCTGTCCGAAGGACGTGCCGCCTCCCAGCCCCACGTACCAGGGATTCTCCTGTGCATGGGCACCCCAGGCAAGCCCTATCAGCGCAGCCAGGGATAGAAAGATTTTGCGTTTAGACATGTTATTGTATTGATGTTTACACTATATGCACCTGTATTGACGCAAAGTAACAAAAAAAACAAAAGCCCCGGCGGAGTGCCGGGGCAAGTTTTAACGCAGAATTAAAAACGGGGGGGGTGATTTTTACGCAGGATTACATTTTTTGTACCACTCGCGGGGCGACATACCCGTTTCACGCGCAAATACGTTGGAGAAGACATTGCGGCAAGAGAAGCCGCAGCGGGTGGCAATCTCTTCCATTTTCAGCTCCGGATGCGCCAGCTTCAGCCGTTTGGCTTCCTCTATGCGCAGGTGGTTCACAAACTGGTAGAAGGAGCAGCCGTATTCCGCCTTGATAAACTGGGAAAGATAGGTCCGGTTCATGGGCAGCACTTCGCCCAAATCGGCCAGCAGGAAGTCCGGACGGGTATAGGGCTTTTCACGCTCCATCCACGCGTCCAGCTTGCGCCGAAGCTCTTCATTTCTGGCCGACAGGCGGCCCTCCGGCGTAGCACGCACCCTTTCCCGCTTGTGCACCAGGGTCCAGGGGTCCGGACGATAGAGGATTTGATCCGTTGCGTAAATAAACATGAATATGGTGAGACAAAGCTGCGTGAAGCCGCGGGTGGGGCTATGTGTCATACACATGTAAATATAAACGACGCCCACCAGGGCCACCATCCATAGATAGTGGATAATCCATTGCACATCAATCTTGTCCAGGGTGGAGAAATTATCCTCGCACCATGTTCTATAGGCATGTACATGGTAAACAAGGAACGAGATGAGAGCAAAGGGATACAATGCGATAACGGGCCTCAGGCTAAAGGGAATCAGATAATCCAGAGCCACCAGGGCCAACATGGGCAGAAGTTGCCACAGAACCGTCCGTGCCGACAACCAGCCGGGACGGAGAGCCTCGGTGGGATACAGCAGCAACACCCAGCCCAGCAGATTGCCCAGCAGCAGTTCATGGGTAGTGAGGTTTTCCGCCCCAATATCCATCACCTGCGACGGTGCCACAAGGGAACTGACCAGATATGCCAGGTCTATTATCCCCCATACAAGAAGCGTGTTTCCCCACACCTTCCGCACACGAAGCCCCTCTGCGTGCCGGAAAACGAGAAAGGCGCCCAAAAATGCCACCGTTACCGTAACAGTGAAGAGGGCGGGCGAAAGGACCTTGTCAAATACATCGGCCGGGATATAGTGCGCCAGCCACAAACTGAGCACGACACCCACGGTAAGTATGATATCCAACGTCCGATTCATAAAGCAAAACCGCCGAAACCTACAGCCCCTGGCGGACGGCCACCAGCTGGGCGCGAATGTCCTTGAGTTTCTCGATGGCCTTCACGCGCTTGTCCACTGTGCGGCGGTCCTCCGTCAGGCGCTGCACGGCACCCTCCAGCGTAAGCCCCTGGTTCTTGAGCAGATACTGGATTTGCCTCAGCGTATCAATGTCCTCCGGATGATACAGCCGGTTCCCCTTGGCATTGCGCTGAGGCTTCACGAATTTCTCAAAATAATTGCTCCAGTAACGCACGGCCGAAGGGTTCTCCCCCAGCAGCTGCGCCACCTCGCCCATTGTGTAAATCATTTTAGCCATAGTCCTACAAATGTAAGAATTTTTTTGTGGTCCGCCAATTCTTGGGAACCCGTCCGGGAAACACGGGTTTCCTCAAGCCTTCTTTGAGGGCTGGTGGGAGAAAGAGCGGCGGGGGCCTTCAGCCTCCAGCCAATAGTCATGGTTGAAAGCCTCCCCCGGGAAGGCGTAAGGGCCGATATGGTCTATCCGGAAAGCCATATAAGTAATGGGCAGCCCCATCTCCAGAAACATCTTCTCGTAGAACGTCTGCACCTGCGTCACTTCCTGAGGAACAGACGCCGGATTGGCATAAATATCCGTTTCTGAAACTTTCACATCAAGGTCATTGACCTGGCAGACGGCCCGGGTGTATTCGTAGAGATAGCGGGAGTCTGTCTTGAGATGGACGATACCACCGGGCCTGAGGAATTTACGGTAACGCTCCAGGAAGAGCGGCGAGCTCAGGCGGGCATTCTCGGAGCCCCGGAGCTGCGGGTCGGAGAACGTGAGCCATATTTCGCTCACCTCGCCGGGGCCGAAAAAAGCCTCGATGAATTCGATGCGGGTGCGAAGGAAAGCCACATTGGGCAAGGCATGCTCAGTGGCATACTTGGCCCCCTTCCACAGACGCGCCCCCTTGATATCCACGCCGATATAATTGACCTCCGGATGCCGCAGCGCCAGGGCGATGGTATAATCCCCCTTGCCGCAGCCCAGTTCCAGCACAATGGGATGGTTGTTGCCGAACATCTCGGCCCCCCATCGGCCCTGAATGGGATGGGCGTTGAGCCTGAGCTCCTTACAGCCCGGTTCCTTTGCCAGCACCGCATTCGCATCCGGCTGCAGGAGACAGCGGAACGTCTCGTTCTCCGCAAATTTTTTCAGTTTTCCGTGGCCCATATTGGCAGCTACTTGCGCGAACGACCCTTGCCGCCCTTGCGGCGACGCTTCTTCTTCTCGGGGTCAAAACGATTGATGGCATCCTCCTCGCCCGTCACGAACTCCGGTGCCGCCACCACCTCCTTCTGGAGGGTGGAGGGGCGCTCGCCCCGGCGGTTCATGGCCTGGATTTCCCGCACCTCATCGGCCGACAAGGGGAATACCCGGGCCAGGGAGCCCTTCTCATAGGAGAAATAGAGCGTCTCCGCCAGAATGTCCGTCTTTACCAGGAAAGCCTGGCCGTCCTGGAATTCCAGCGGCTCAGACACGCGCGGAATGCGGGAATGGGCGTCCAGATAGGCCGCCACCTCATAATTGAGGCAGCACTTGAGCTTGCCGCACTGGCCCGCCAGCTTCTGCGGGTTCAGCGAAAGGTCCTGCGTGCGGGCGGCCCCGGTGGTGATGGACTTGAACTCCGTAATGTAGTTGGCACAGCACAGTTCCCGGCCGCAGACACCCAGGCCGCCGATGAGACCGGCCTCCTGACGGGCGCCAATCTGCTTCATCTCCACGCGGATATGGAATTCCTCCGCAAAGTCCTTGATGAGCTGGCGGAAGTCCACGCGGCCGTCGGCAATATAATAGAAGATGGCCTTGGTGCCGTCTCCCTGGAATTCTACGTCCCCAATTTTCATTTCCAGGCCCAGGTTGGCCGCCAGCACGCGGGACCGAATCATGGTTTCCTGTTCACGGGCAATGGCCTCCTGCCAGCGCTGGATATCGTAGGGACGGGCTTTCCGGTAAATCTTCCGGAGCTCCTGGGAAGAAGGGTCCACCCCCTTGCAACGCATCTGTCGGCCCACGGAAGGGCCTTCCAGGGTAACGATACCCAAGTCGTGCCCGGTTGCGGCTTCCACCACCACCAGATCGCCGGTCTTGATGCTCTGCCCGGAAGCGTTCACATAAAAACCCTTGCGGGTATTCTTGAAACGGACCTCGAAGTAATTCCCCCACTGTTCCTGGGAGATGCCCTTGAGGGTATTGTAAACCTCCAGCTTGCAGCAGCCCTGCCGGTAGCGGATGTCCTTCTCTCCGCTTTCCTCGTCCGTCACCACGGTACAGCCGCGGAAGCAGTCGAACTGGATGGATTCATTGGAGTATTCGGTCATATGCAATATAATTGATTCACCAGGTTGGTGAAGAGGATTTTCTGATTCACGTTGCGCTCGATGAGCAGCAGAGCCTGGTCCAGCGCAGCCAGGGCCCTTCGGGGGAAGGTAGGTTTGAGGGCCGCCGCCATCTTTTTGTAATAGTCTTCCTCCCCTCCGGGAATCCGGGCCTGCGAAGGCGCCTTCTGCAGGAGGAAAATCCGGCGGAGGTCTTCGGAGGCGATGCGGCAGAAATTCTTCTGCTGCTCCCGCACCTTGAGGTCGGCCACGGCCTCGGCGGTTTCCAGGGCGGCAAGCAGGTCACGGGCCACCAGGGCGTTCAGCATGTCGTGGAAGAGGTCTTTCAAGACCACGAACCCGGCGTTTTCCTGCTGGTGCACCTGCGCCTCGGCCTCCTCGGAAAGGGGCTGCACCCGCAGATGAAGACAACGCGAAGAGATGGTCTGGAGCACCTTTTCCGGGGCATGGGTAATCAGGAGAAAGAGCGTTCTCACCGGCGGTTCCTCCACCATCTTCAGGAGGGCGTTGGCCGCCTGCATGTTCATTTTTTCCGGAAGGTACAGCACCACCGTGCGGTATCCGCCCTCTACGGCGCTCAGCGACAGCCGGTCCAGGATGCTCCGGGCCTCGTTCACGGAAATGCCCGCCTGCTTCCCTTCTATGCCGATGGCGCTGTACAGCTCATTCTCGAAGAAATACGGATTCTGCTGCAACAGTTCCCGAAAAGGGGCCATATACTGCAGGGAAACGGGTTTATCGGCCCCGGCTACCGGAAAAACGAAATGGATGTCCGGATGGATGAGCTTCCCCACCCGGGGATTCCCTCCGTAAAGCTGCTCCAGGAAAGTGAGCGCGATGGGGAAAGCCCCGCCGCCGTCGTCCTCATGAAGCAGCATGGCATGCGGAACATGACCGCTTTCCACCATCTGGGAAAGAGCCAGCATCAATTCCGTATTGCCATATACTTCCATCAATAGTTCCTTTTGCCCACAAAGCGGGCTATTTCTTTCAGATAGTTCTTTTCCGGCGTCTCCGGCAGGATTTCCAGGCACGCCACGGCGTCGGAAATATATTGCTGCATCTTTTCCTCCGCCTTCTGCACGCCGTCATGCTCCAGCACGAAGGCACGCACCTCGGAGGCCAGGGCGGGATTGCCGGCCACCTTCACCACTTTTTCGCGGACGGCATCGGCCTCCGCATCTGAAACGCTGTCCAGCACGCACAACAGCGGCTGGGTAATCTTCTGCTCCAGCAAATCGATGCCCACCGGCTTGCCGATGGTTTCTTCCGAATCCGCGTAATCGAAGATGTCGTCCTTGATCTGGAAGGCGATTCCCAGCAGGCGGGCAAACTCTCCCACGGCTCTCACCTGCCCTTCGGTGGCTTCAACGGAAAGGGCCCCGGACCTGGCCGATGATTCGAAGAGGGACGCCGTCTTGCAATAGATGATGCGGATATACTCTTCCTGGCAGGTGTCTCCCTTCTGGGCCTTCTGCATCTGCAGGAGCTCGCCCTCGGCCAGGGCACCCAGGGTGCGGGCGAAGATATGGAGCACACGGTTGCCGGCAATGGATGCGCCCAGGATGGCATCCATGCACTTGGTGAGCCAGAAGTCCCCGATGAGCACGGCGGCAGGGCCGCCCAGGAGCGAGGACACGGTGGGAAGCCCCCGGCGCTCGGTGGCGCCGTCCACCACGTCGTCGTGCAGGAGGGTGGAATTGTGCAGCAGCTCCGCGGCCGCAGCATAGCGGATGCTGTCCTCATTAATCTTGCCCAGGGCGCCGGCACACAGAAGGGTGAGGGTAGGGCGGAGCATCTTGCCGGGGTGTTCCCGGAGCTGTCGGTTGACGGCATCCAGCAGCGAGATATCACTGACCAGGGAAGCCTGGATAAAGGCCTCCACCTGGTCCATCTGCGGCCGCAGATACTCTCTCACTCCCATGGTTTCCATTTATTTCAGATAAGAAATCAGTTCTTCCACGGTATCAGGAAACTTCAGCAGTTCCCGGTCCTGGGGCTCCATCATGCCGGTAGCCACATAATGGTCCAGCAGGGCTTTGAGCGGATTGTAAAAACCGTCCAGATTCAAGGCGAAAAGCTGCCCCTGATATTTGCCCAGCTTGCACAGGACATGTGTCTCAATGAGTTCATCCAAGGTGCCTATCCCGCCCGGAAGGGCGATGGCGGCCACCGTGTCTTCCCGCATGCATTCCTTGCGGGTGCTCATGTTGTCCGTCCAGATTACCTTGGTTACGTCCGGGTTCTCCAATCCGTCCATAAAACGCGGTAAAACGGCCACATGACGGCCCAGAACGCGGACAGACTCGTCCGTGATGGCCCCCATGGTGCCGCGTTTCCCGCCTCCGGACACCACCCCATATCCCAAAGCGTGCAGCGCGCGAACCAGTTCACGCGCTGCCGCATTGTATTTGGGGTCTATCTTGTTACTGGCGGAACAATAGATGGCTACCTGTTTCATCTTTAGAAGAAGATGCCTACAGAAACCTTGATACCGCTGTAATTCTTGGTGTCTTTATAGGCACCGATGACCGCAGCACTCACATCCGTGATTTTGTCTCCGTCGTAAAGGTAACCCAAATTCTTGAACCACACCACGGAAACCTGGATGTGCTTGACCACCTCTACGCCGCCGCCCAGCTCGAAGCCGTACTCAAGCTTGTTCTTGGCCGTCTTGAAGACATCGTCGATGGAACTGATGCTGACGGAACCGTCTGCGGTGAGTTTTTCACTGCCGGTCACCTGATAGCCGAAGAAGGGCTGGACCAGGAGGAACGGACGGGCAACCAGAAGGTCTATACCCCACTGGATACCGGCACCCAGCTGAATATAACCGGCCTTGGTGCTGAGGGAAGAGAGACCCTCGTTGATGCTCTTCACCTGATCCAGGTTGGCACCTTTCATCTCATAGGTGAGGGCCGGCTGAATGGCGAAGCCCAGCGGAAGTTTTACCTTATAGGCGATACCGGCATGGAAAAGGCTCACGCCCTTAAAGTTCTCCGATATGTTTTTTGTATCGATGGACGTTTTGGAGGAAGTGAAACCTCCGATGATACCAAACTGGGCATGGGCCACAGAAGCAGTAGCCAAAACGGCTACCAGGAATGTCAGGATCTTTTTCATATCTTATAGGTTAGCTTTGATTTTCTCTGCGAGGGTGGGCTTGGGCATGGCACCCACGGTCTTGTCCACCACCTGTCCGTTCTTGAAGAACAGGAGGGTGGGAATGCTCATGATGCGGTACTGGGCGGCAATCTCGTCGGCGTCGTCCACGTTCACCTTCACCACGGTAATCTGATCGGCCATTTCTTCCTCCAGTTCATCCAGGATGGGAGAAAGCATGCGGCAGGGGCCGCACCAGGTGGCCCAGAAATCTACGATTACAAGCTTACTGTCCTGCAGCAGCTCGTTGAAATTGGTATTGGTTGCTACTTTTGCCATAACTTACTTTATTTTAGTTTACAAATATAAACAATTTTTATAAAAAAATGCCCGGTCAAGCCGGGCATGACTATAACACGTCTTCCACAGGAAGGACATAAGCCCGCAGCCCCAACTTGGCGTTGGCCTTGTCCGTATCCCGCAGGTGAGCCATAATGGGAGCCACCAAGGAGTCTTCCACCACGGAGAGCAGGGCGTGGTTCTGGGTGGGCCAGGCATGGCTTCCCAAATGCGGTTCTCCGTCCACGCTGCCCCGTCCGCCAATCTCCTGCCAGACGGTATATCCTCGTTGGCCCAGGCCTTCCAGCAGCTCTACAATCTCTTGATTGTAAGCCTGATTGTATGCAATAAATATAGCTTTCATAATAACTATAACTTTCTATTCTTTCTACGCGCACGATGTTCCGTAAATCCGCAGTAAAGGACCGGAATGAGCACCAGGGTAATGACGGTGGAGACACTCAGACCCCAGGCCACGGTGGTACCCAGGCCACGCCACAGTTCGGAGCCTTCGCCCCGGCCCAAGGCCATCGGGAGCATGCCCAGCACCGTGGTGAGGGTGGTCATGAGGATAGGACGCAGACGGCTCTTGGCCGCCTGCACGGAGGCTTCCCTCACACTGTATCCCCTCTCCTGCAGCAGGATGGTATAGTCTATGAGCACAATACCGTTCTTCACCACGATACCCAGCAGGATGATGATACCTATCATACTCATGACGCCGATGGCCAGGTCGGCGAACATATTCCCCAGGAACACGCCCACAAAGGCGAAGGGAATGGAGAACATAATCACGAAAGGTCCCATGAAGGATTCGAACTGGGAAGCCATCACCATATACACCAGGATGATAATCAGGAAGGCCAGCAGAATCATGTCGGAGAACATGTCCTGCTGATTCTCATAGTCGCCGCCAATCTCCCAGGACATGTTGGAGGGCAGCGGATTGGCATCCATCAGCTCTGTCACCACCTCTACGCCTTCACTCAGGGACCGGCCCTGTGCCATGATACCGTTGATGGAAATGTAACGGTCACGGTTCTTGCGCTGGATGGTGGGCGGCACCTTGGATTCCACGATGCGTCCCAGATCCCTCACCTTGATGCCGTGGCCGGCACTGTTCAGGATAACGATGTTCTCCAGGTCTTCGATGGAGGTACGGAACTCGGGGGCAAAGCGGACGCGGATGTTGTACTCTTCACCGTCTTCCCGGTAATAGGAACCCACCGCGCCGGACATGGCGGCCGATACGGCGGCGGCGGCCGTCACGGAGCTGAGCCCGTTGAGCGCCAGCTTCTCACGGTCGAAGTCCACCTCATATTCCGGGGTATATTGGTCTCGGGACAGGATGGCCTGGGTAAAGAGGCCGCTTTCCATCATCCGTTCCCGCACGAAACGGGCCACATGCTCCGTTTCCGTGAAATCGTAACCGTAAATTTCCACCTGCACGGAAGAACGCCCGCCCATTCCGCCGCCTTCCGTCACGTTGAAACGGTTCAGCTCGGGGAACTGTCGCAGGTCGGCCCGGATGATATCGGCCAGCTCGGAAAGGGTGCGCCGGCGGTTCTCCATGGAACCCACGTTGATGTTCATGGAGATAAGGTAGGTGCCATTCTGCTGCATGGAGGCAAAGGCATTGTCCGTATCGGCCTGGCCGAAACGGTAGCTCAGCACCTTCACCTCGGGCACGTCTTCCAGGATTTTGGCGTAGATGCGGGCCGCCACCTCGCTGGTAACGTCCTGCGCCGTGCCGATGGGCAGCTCGATGGTGGCCTGCATACGGCCGGAGTCGGAGTTGGGGAAGTATTCAGTCTTCATCCGCGGGGCGTAGATGGCCAGTACGGCAATGAAAACGGCCAGCGCACCCACCAAGATGAATTTCTTCCTGGTCATGCACCAGGAGATGAGGCGGGAATAACCGGCCGATACGGCATCCAGGGCCTTGTTCACGGGGCCGAACACCAAGTTGAAGAGCTTGCCGTTGTTCTTGTTGTTGTCCATCAGGATGGAGCACAGCATGGGCACCAGCGTAAGGGCGGCCGTGGTGGACACAATCATGATGATGGAAACAATCCAGCCCAGCTGCCGGAACATGATGCCGGCCATGCCGGAAATCATGGTGAGGGGCAGGAACACGCACAGCATGGTGAGGGTGGAGGCAATCACGGAGATACCCACCTCGGCCGTGCCGTGTACGGCAGCCTCCTTGGGCTTTTCTCCCCTCTCCAGGTGCGACGTCACGTTCTCCAGCACCACGATGGCGTCGTCCACCACCATGCCGATGGCAATGGACAGGGCGCTCATGGAAATGATATTGAGCGTATTGCCCGTGGCAAAGAGGTACAGCAGGGAGGCCAGCAGGGCGATGGGGATGGACAGCACCACGATGAGGGTACCTTTCAATCGGCCCAGGAAGAGGAAGACCACCAGCATCACCACCAGGAAAGTGATGAGGATGGTGTCCCTCAGGGAGCCGATGGTGCGGAGGATGTTGTCCGAGCTGTCCATCACCGTGGTAATCTGCACGTCGGAAGGAAGGCTGCGCTCCAGATGGGCCAGTTCCTTCTTCACCTTGCGGATAACTTCTACGGTATTGTAACCGGACTGCTTCTGGATAATGATCTGGGCTCCGCGCACGCCGTTGGTGTAGGATTCCTGAGATTTTTCCTCTACGCTGTCCACGATGCGGGCCACGTCCCTGAGGTAGATGGTGCCGCCGTTGTAGCTTCCCAGCACCACGTCATACAGTTCGGAAGGGTCTTTGAATTCCTTCTTGATACGGAGCGAATAGGTTTCGGAGCCAATGTCGATGCTGCCGGAAGGGATATTCCGGTTTTCGGTGGCGATAATCTGGGAGATGGCGCCCACGGACAGGTTGTAGGCTTCCAGTTTGGAAGGGTCGCAGTATACTTGAATCTCACGCTTGGGCGCGCCGGCTACGGACACCGTACCCACGCCCGAAACACGGGCCAGCGGGGTGGCCACCCGTTCATCCAAAATCTTGTCCAAGGCGCTCACGCTCTGGTTGGCGGTGGCCGCCAGAATCATGATGGGCATGTCGTCGATGCTGAACTTGAACAGGAAGGGCTGGGAGGCTCCGTCCGGCAGCGTCTGTGAAATCATGTCCAACTTGTCCCGGACGTCGTTGGTGGCCTCGTCAATGTCTGTTCCGTATTCGAATTCCAACGTGAGCACGGCAATGTTCTCACGGGAATTGGAGGTGATGTTCTTCAGGTCTGAAACACCGTTCAGGGAGTTCTCCAACAGGCGCGTCAAGTTGTTCTCCACATCCTCGGCCGATGCGCCGGGATAGGAGCTCATCACCATGATGGTGTTGGATTCGATGTCGGGGAAGTTGTCTACCGGGAGCCGGGTAAGCGCAAACACGCCCATGATGGCAAAGGCCAAAAAGAGCAGCGAAGTGGTTACCGGATGGTCAACGGCTGTTCTGTAAATACTCATAGCACGTTCACCTTAATGCCGTCCTTGAGGAGGCTCTGCCCTTTGAGAACCACCTTCTGTCCGTCCTCCAGACCTTCGATAATCTCATATTCGCGGCCCATGTGCCGGCCGATGGTAACGGGCAGGTAGCTCACGGTATTGTCTGCGTTAAGCACATAGATGAAACGGGTGCCGGTGCCTTCCTGCTTCACCAGGCACTGGTCCGGAACCACCACGCTGCGGCGGGTGCCGAAGTTCACCTTCACGCGGGCATACATGCCCGGGCGAAGCACACGGTCTGTATTGGGGACGGTGACCTCGGCCTTGAAGGTATGGGTGGCGGCGTCGATAGTGGGATACAGGCGCCCGATTTTGCCGTTGAAGGTTCTTCCGGGAATGGCGTCCACGGTGAGGGTAACCTGGTCACCCTTTTTCACCAGCGAGTACTCGCTCTCGGAAATGCCCACCAGGAGCTTCACGGGAGTCACCTGCTGTACGGTGAACAGCGGAGCGCTCATGGAAAAGAGGTCTCCGGCGTCAAAGTTGCGGGCGCTCACAAAACCCGTGATGGGGCTGCGCAGGATGGTGTTTTCGCGCACATTCTCCAGGTTGGTGCGGCGCACCTTGTAGCCCAGCTCGGCGGCCTCGAAATCACTCTGCGACACGCCGCCTTCATTGTACAGGCCCTTCAGGCGCTCGTACTCAATCTCGTCGTTCTGAACCTGGAGCTCCAGCTGGTCCAGCTGCAGGCGGTCCATCTCGGCCAGAATCTGGCCCTTCACCACATAGTCTCCCACTTCCACGTTAATCTTGCGGATGCGTCCGCCGGTCTGCGGGGCAATGTTGTTCACGGCCTCGGCCTGAACGGTGGAGGCATAGGTATTTTCCAGAGGGACGTCGCGGGCCTGGGCTACCGCTATTTCCACGGAGGGAACGGTCTGAGCCGGTACGACGCTCTGGTTATTGGCGCCCTGATTGCCGCAAGCCACTGCTGCGACAAGGGCGGCCACAAATGTTAAACTCTTTTTCATATCTCTGTACTATTTTTCTTCGGTGAAATCGTAACCCAGGGTTTGCTCCAGGCCGGCCTTGGCAACGGCGAAATTATAAATGGCCTGTGCGGCCTGCATGCGGGTCTGGGTGAGGGTGAGCTCGGTGTTGTTCAGGTCTGTGAGCGTGCTCTTGCCCAGCTGGTAGCTCTTGGAGGCAATGTTGTAAGCCTTTTCGGCCGATTCTACGGCGCTGCGGGCGGCGTCGTAGGTGCGCATGGCCGTCTCCATGTTGGAAAGGCTTTGGCGGATGCCGATGCGCAGCTGGCGCTCCGTGTTGGCCCGCTGGATGGCCAGCTCATCGGCCTGGACCCGCGTCTGCTTGATGGCATGGTAGCGCTGGCCGCCGGAGAAGATGGGGATGCTCAGGTTGAACACCAAGGTGCTGGAGGGCAGCCACTTCCACTGGCTCAGGTTGAACTTGTCACTCTGCGTGTAGTAATTGTAGCTCAGCTGCATGGACAGGGTGGGCACATAGGCGAACTGCTGCATGCGAATCTGCTTGGCCAGCGTCTCGGCCTGGGTGGCCAGCTGGCGAATCTGGGAATTGCGGTCAAGGGAGACGGTGGATTCCAGGCCTTCGTGGAAGTCGTAGAACATGTGCTCCGCGTAATCCGACAGTTTGCCGGCCACATCCACGGCGCGGTCCAGATCCAGGCCCATCACGGCCTTGAGCTGCCACAGGCCCAGATAGACGGCGTTCTCGGCATTGTAGAGGTTGGGGATGGCGGCGGCCAGGGAGCTCTTGGCGCGGGCCATGTCCATCTCGGAGGCTTTCTGCACGTTGTATCGGCTTTCCGTGAACTTGTAGTTCTGGACGGCGTTCTCATAGACGGCATTGTACACCTCGTAGGAGGCCTTGGCCATGAGGACGGCAAAATAGGCCTGCTTCACGGAAGACACCGTGCCCAGACGGGAATCACGGGCCTTCTCCACGGCCAGTTCCACCTGCTCTCCGCTGATGCGCAGGCTTTCCCAGAGTTGGAGGTTAATCACCGGCATGCTGGCGCTCAGGCCCAGGGTTACCTGGTTGCGACGGCCCATCTCGACGGCTCCGCTGCCGGAACCCTCCTCATCCGGGTCGGGTGTAGGTTTCACGTACGGCACAAAAGGTGTTCCCGTGGCTTCATAGAGCTGGTTGATGTAATACATGATGGGCTCCATCATGCCGGCCATCATACCGGCCATGCCGCCACTGGAGCTGGAACTGCTGCTGGTGTCGTCCGAGCCGAAGTACACCTTCTGCTTCTTGATGGCATAGTTGTACATGCCGGTGGCGTTGATTTGGGGGAAGAGCTGGCCGTAGGAGCCTTTCTGCGCATATTTGCTGCGCTTTACTTCCATATCGGCCACTTTGACGGAGGCGTTCTCGCTCAGGGCTATCTTGATGGCGTCGTCCAGGCTGAGGACCAGGGTGGTGTCTCCCTGCGGGCGCTCCGTGCCTTGAAATTGTGCCTGTGCCACTCCGGGAACCAGGAGAGCCAGCACAAAAACAAACTTTCTAAAATACATACTACTAACTTAAAAAAAACGCGCAAAGATACTGCAAAAAATGTACTAATCTCGCATTTGGACAAGAATATTTTTATATCTTTGTAAAATATATGGAATATCTGGCAATACACTGGAATATAGACCCGGCCATCCTGCACATCGGCGGGTTCGAACTCAGGTGGTATTCGCTCCTGTTCGTGAGCGGATTCATCCTGGGCTGGTACATCATGAAAAGCTTCTTCGTGCGCGAGAAGATAAACACGAACCTGCTGGACCCGCTGCTGTACATGCTGCTGCTCTGCACCATCGTGGGCGCCCGCCTGGGCCACTGCATCTTTTACCAACCGGACTATTACTTCGGCAGCTGGAAGGGCTTCTGGGAAATCTTCATGCCCTGGAAAGGCGGCCTGGCCAGCCACGGCGGCACCATCGCCCTGCTGCTGGGTATCTGGTGGTATGCCCGCAAATACGGCCGGAAGAACGACTTCGACTACGTCTGGATACTGGACCACCTGGTGATTCCCGTGGCCTTCGCCGCCTGTTTCATCCGCCTGGGCAACCTCTTCAACTCCGAAATCTACGGCGGCCCCACCTCCCTTCCCTGGGGCTTCGTATTCGAGCGCAACGGGGAAACGCAGCCCTGCCACCCCACTCAGCTGTACGAGGCGGGCACCTACCTGCTCCTGGGCTTGTTCCTCATGTGGCTGTACTGGAAAAAACTGGACAAGCTGTACCGCGGCACCTTCGTGGGCATTTTCCTTGTCGTGTGCTTCGGCAGCCGTTTCCTCATCGAATTCGTCAAAAACCCGCAGGTGGACTTTGAGGCCGACATGGCCCTGAACATGGGGCAGCTGCTCTCCATCCCCTTCGTGCTGCTGGGCATCGGCTTCCTGGTGTATGCCTTTACCCGGAAGCTTCCCGCCCGCGCCGTCCATCCGGAGCAAGGCGGCCCCAAAGCCAAGCAGCCCACCCACTTTGCCCACAGTCTCTGATGCCTTGACAGCTAACTCGCTGATACAGAGTGTACTATAAGAAAGTTCTCGTTCAAAATTTGAACGAGAACTTTCTTATAAGTTAATGACAGCCAATTACTTAGCTGTCAACCCAATTAGTCCTGAATGGCTGCGATACCGGGGAGGATCTTGCCCTCGATGGCTTCCAGCATGGCGCCGCCGCCGGTGGAGACGTAGCTCACCTTGTCGGCATAGCCCATCTGGGTAACGGCTGCAACGGAGTCACCGCCGCCCACCAGGGTGTAGGCGCCGTTCTTGGTGGCCTCGGCCAGGTCTTCGGCAATCTGCAGGGTACCCTTGGCAAAGTTGGGCAGCTCGAAAACGCCCACGGGACCGTTCCAGAGGATGGTCTTGGAGCTCAGGATAATCTTCTTCCAGTTCTCCAGGGAAGCGGGAGCGGCGTCCATGCCCTCCCACTCGTCGGGAATCTCGGTGATGGGGAAAATCTTGCGGGGCGTGTCGTTGTCAAAGGCCTGACCGCAGACGGTGGCCACGCTCAGGGACAGGTTTACTCCGCGCTCCTTGGCTTCCTTCATAATCTCCAGTGCATCCGGAATGAGCTCATCCTCATGCAGGGACTGGCCGATATGACCGCCCTGTGCCTTGATGAAGGTATAACCCATGCCGCCGCCGATAATCAGGTTGTCCACCTTGCCCACCAGGTTCTTGAGGACGGCCAGCTTGGAGCTCACCTTGGAGCCGCCGATGATGGCCGTGAGGGGACGCTGGGCATTCTTGAGCACGTTGTCAATGGCCTTGATTTCGCCTTCCATCAGGTAGCCGAACATCTTGTCATTGGGGAAGTACTCGGCGATGAGAGCGGTGGAGCCATGGGCGCGGTGAGCGGTGCCGAAAGCGTCGTTGATGTAGCAGTCGGCATAGCTGGCCAGCTTCTTCACGAATTCCTTCTGGGAAGCCTTCACGGCAGCCTTGGCGGCTTTCTTCTCCTCCTCGGAAGCATCCTCGGCCAGGCCGCGGGGTTTGCCTTCCTCTTCGGCGTAGAAGCGGAGGTTCTCCAGCAGGAGGGCCTCACCGGGCTTCAGGGCAGCGGCCTGTGCATCGGCCTTCTGGCAGTCATCGGCGAACTGGACGGGAACGCCCAGGCATTCGCTCACGCGGCCCACGATGTGCTTGAGGGAGAACTTGGGATCTACCTTCTTGGGACGGCCCAGGTGGGACATAATGATGACGGAACCGCCTTCGGCCAGCACCTTCTTGAGGGTGGGCATAGCCCTGCGGATACGGGTGTCATCCGTGATTTCGAAATTCTCGTTCAGGGGAACATTGAAGTCTACACGAACGATGGCTTTCTTGCCTTTGAAGTCGTACTTGTCAATGAATTGTTGCATGGATATAATAAATTGTAAATTTGTTTCCAGTCTGCAAATTTAGCTATCTTTGCAGAAAATATCAAAATTATGGCGGTAGAATTCCCTGCACAATACTGGAAAGATTACGAGCTTCTGGATTCCGGAAACGGAGAAAAGCTGGAGCGCTTCGGAAAATACGTGCTCAGAAGGCCGGAGCCCAAGGCCCTCTGGACCCCCTCCATGAGCGAGGCCGATTGGAAACGCCAGCTGCACGTCACCTTCAAGCCCGGTGCAGGCTTCGGCAAGGCCGGCAAGGAGGACAGCGGCACCTGGGAGCGTTCCAAAAAGATGGAAGACCAGTGGGGAATCACCTACAACGGAGAGCCGGATTCCGAAACCCACGCCGCCTCCGACCTCCACCTGAACCTCCGCCTGGGCCTGACGTCCTTCAAGCACGTGGGCGTATTCCCCGAGCAGGCTCCCAACTGGGAATTCATCTACAAGGAAACTTCCCGCCTGACCCGTATCCACAAAGCCAACGGCCTGCCCGCTCCCAAGGTCCTCAACCTCTTTGCCTACACCGGCGCCGCGTCCCTTGCCGCCAAATGCGCCGGGGCCGATGTCACCCACCTGGACTCCGTGCGCCAGGTGGTCACCTGGGCCCGCGAAAACATGGAACGGAGCGGCCTGGACGGAATCCGCTGGGTGGTGGAAGACGCCCTCAAGTTTGCCAGGCGCGAAGCCAAACGAGGCAACAAGTACGACGGCATCATCCTGGACCCTCCGGCCTACGGCCACGGCCCGGACGGAGAGAAATGGAAGCTGGACCAGCTCCTCTTCGGCCTGCTGCAGAATGTATCGGCCATCCTCTCTGAAAGGGATGCCTTCATGGTTCTGAATCTCTATTCCAACGGCTACAGCGCGGCCCTGGGAGAGACGGTGGTGCGGGAGGCATTCCAGGGCGCTTTCCGGGAAATGACCTCCGGAGAGCTGGCTTTGGGCGATTCCTTCGGAAAAATCCTGCCTCTGAGCATTTACGTCCGCCTGAAGCGCTAAGGGGGCTTGACAGCTAAGTGCTTGATACTCAACGGATAACACAACATTTCTCGTTCAAAATTTGAACGAGAAATGTATTACAAGTCTATGAATATCAGCGAGTTAGCTGTCAAAGTTTCAGGGCGCCCACGGCCAACAGGACCTGGGCCAGGATGTAGGTGGCCATTACGGTGAAGTTGTGAAGGGCGAAGTGAGACAGGCCGAAGGTTCCGGCGGCAATGAGGGCGTCGGAGAAGGTGAACAGGAGCGTTCCTATGAGCACAATAATCCAGGCACCCTTGTTCTTGAGCCGGAATAGGCCGCACAGCGCACTGAAAATGAGCAGCATGAGCATGAAGCCGTAAACAGCCATGGGAATAAGGAGCATGCCTTCAATCTTCAGGAGGAGCACCAGCCCGTACACCGTCCCACCCATCAGCAGCAGGCAGGGAAGCCAGGTTTTCCAACTCATCCTTCTCCAGGACAGCCTGCCAAACACGCGCAGGTAATAAAAATGGCCGATAAAGAACGCCCCGATTCCGGCGGCGAAGAACGGAAACTCCGACCACATGAGCAGGACATCGCCCGCCCAGCCGAAGAGTTCGGCCGTGACCAGGAGCCCCAGCCGACGCCGGTCTACCCGGTTGTTCAGGGCAAAAACAAGCACGGAAAGGGCCAGAAGCGGCATCAAAGCCGGCTTGGCGGCCATTCTGAAGGCCTCATCGGCAATGCAGCCATACAGATTGGCGGCAACGGCCAGGATGAAGAAGAAGATGGGGGTTCTTTGGTTCATAGCAATAGTATTAAAATTGAGCGCCCAAGCCAATGGAAACGCCCAGGGTTGTAAAATTTACGGAAAACAGCCCGATACTGGCAGAAATATGCTTCCAAGTAAAGAGGATACCTCCTCCCACAGACAGGCCTCGGGATGAAATATCTTGAATCCGGACCCATCGGCTTTCGGTGTCTTCCCAAAACACCGCCCGTTCTCCGTAACCTGCCAGTACATACGCGCCTAACCAATTCCGGAAAGCATAACTGGGGCCTGCACATAAGGAAAAATGAGATACCCTGGACTCGCCGTCAGGCCAGATATACCCCTCGGCACCTACCAGTCTGCCGTTGCTTCGTGCCTGCGCCGTGGCATGAGTCCGATGAAAAGTGGTCTGGAAAAAGGCTACGCCTCCCCAGCGTTTTCCCATCTGCAGCAAAATACCGGGGACCCATTCGGGAGAGCGGCTCAGCGTCAGTTGCAGCTGCACACGGAAGGGAAACGACTCTTTGTGAACACCCCGAACGACCGTTTGAGGCGGTAATGCCAAAGGACCCGAAGGGACAAGCGGCCCCGTCACCTCCCTCAGCTCCAATGCGCCCGAATCCACGGTCTTCAGGCCCTCACGCCTACACTCCGGGGTACTCTCCGACGGAGACGGAAGAACTATGGCCCGGACTATGTTCTCTTCCTTCTGGGGGGCCGGAGCAAAAACATCTCCTACCAGACTCCGGATGACAGACACTTCCCGCTCGATATGAGTCATAGGAACCTGCAGGGGGGCCGGTTCCAACTCCTTATGCTCAAGCAGCCACTGCTTCAGGCGCTCTTTTCCCTGGAGCTGATGCCCCTGGGGAAGACTGGACATATAATACCACGCCCACGTATAATAGGTTTTCCTTACAGAATCTTCAGCTGCCTTTCTCCCTTCTTCCAACACGGCGGAGGCACGGTTTTGTCGGGACTGGAAGATAGCATCCAGCGTGGCCCCGCTCAAAGAAAACAACACCTTTCCAGTCTGCATCTGCGCAACGGAAGCCCGGCGTATATCGGCCTTGTATGTCTGCAACAGCTCGGGGTTCCCAAAGGAAACAGCCCCGCCAATCTGTCCCATCAAGGCCTCCAGGGCCTCCACCTCGGATGCACCTTGCCCGTAATAGTCCCGGTGAACGTAATCCTGCCCCATCAAGGGGAAAGACAGACCCATCAGAATCCATATGAGCAGGAAACGACGACGCATCAGAAAGCTTTTCTATACTGAGTAAACAAATCTTCCAACCGAGCCTTCTGAGATGCTGTCGGAGCCCCGGAGGTGTGTGAAAGAGCCTCCATCATCTGGTTGCGAAGCGAAACAAGGGAGGAGAACTCCCGACGGGAAAGACGCTGCCCCCTTCTGGCTTTGCAACCCTGGAGCAAGCGCTCATATCGCTGAACAACCAGCTCCCAGGATTGACGGTCTGCCTCAGCCCATTCTTCCACAATTTGGGGCCATACCCTGCGCAAGCTGTCAGCATTCTCGCTCCTGGCTAAAATGCGGCCATTCTTGTCACATAAAAAGCTCTCTGTTTCCTTTTGCAAAAAGGCCGTGTCACTGTCCAGGAATTCAATGATGTCATATTTCGGAGGAAGCACGGGAATACCAGCTGTCGTAACCAGTCCATAGCGCCCGTCTTGCAGAATGATTTCCCTGCCGTTAAAACAGGGCCATCGGCCTTCGATGGGGTGTTCCGGAACCTGCTCCACCACACGCGAGCACGAAAAAAACAGAAAAAGAAACAATATTAGCCCTCTACATTTTAACATAAGCTTACAAATTTATAAAAAATTTTGTATTTTTGGATTCAAGTATGTCCAGCAATCCCATTAATGGAGCCCCGTCCGGATTTTTTGAAGATTGGGACAAGAACAGAGCCGAGCTGACACCCGCTCTGGAGCTCTTGCATGCTTCCGGTTCCGGCATAACGCAGCTGTATAAAAGCCGTGCCGGAGGCCGTAACCGCTTGTATAAAGTGCTGTCCCCAGACAAAAGAGGGATTCTTCTATATGAAAGCATCCTGAGAAAAGAATTCGAGATTGGTTTCTCTCTCACCCACCCCGGCATTTGTGCATATTACGCCTTCACGCAATTACCCGGCCTGGGTAACGCCATCGAACTGGAATGGATTGAGGGATGCACGCTGAGGCAATGGATGAAGCAAAAGCCCGGACGAAAGCAGCGGGAGGCAGTTTTGGACCAGCTGCTGGACGCCCTTTCTTACATGCATCACAAACAAGTGATTCACAGAGACTTAAAACCGGAAAATATCATGATTACCTATCAAGGCCATCATGTAAAAATCATCGACTTCGGCTTTTCTGACTCGGATTCACACATCATCAATAAGGGCGCTGCCGGAACCCGTGCCTACTGCGCACCGGAGCTTCTGGAAGGCAAGGGGGCCGATGAGAGAAGCGACATCTGGTCTGTCGGCGTTTTGATGGAAGAACTCACGCCTCACCTTTCGCGCATAGCACGCCGATGCAAAGTCATAGCCCCCGAAGGCCGGTATGAAAGCGTCTCCCGCTTGCAGAAAGCCCTCGCCCTGCGGCGATGGCTATGGGTGATTCCCTGGCTGCTACTGCTCCTTTTGGCCGCTGCTCTGGCTCTTTATTTCCGCACCTATGGGGACAATGCAATAGACGCCCTGGTCAGGGAAGCTGAGGAAGCCATTTCCTCTACAATTTCTTTATCAGAGTAATGCCGTCCCGATAACCGGCCACATACATGGGTGTGAGCTTTCCGTCCCGCTCAATATGCGGAATATAGGCCGGATACCCCTTCACGATGGCCGGCAGAACAAACTGATCACCCACCAGCAGAGAGGAATTCTGTACTTCTGTCACTTCGAATCGGTTATCCCCTTTGTAGAGCAGCGTCACCAGACGATCGGGATTCCAGCCGATTCGTACACGGTCCCCGGGTTTGAGGTTCTCTGCCACCAAACTGTCTTCCGACAAAAAACCGGATACAAACTCTTCCGTTTCGTGAATCTGTTCGCAGAAGCTGCCAAAACTGGCATAACCAATATATCGGCTCAAAACATCCAGGGTATATGTTCTGGGACTGGACATGTAATTGACATACCCCCACAGGCGTTTGAGGGTAGAGGCCGACAACTGCTCAGATGTGGACTGGGCAATATCCTCGGCCAGATTCTCGAAATCCGTCGACCTGGCCACATTTCCAAAACGGGACTCCACTTGCATCAGAAGTACGTGAATCTCGGGAATTTGTTCGCTCATGATAAGTTTAAGGTATTATGAAAGAAAAGGTGTCGCTCTTTTGGAAAACACCGCCAAGAGTAAAGAATGCATAGCCGTAATAGGTACCTGCCGCCAACCCGTTGATTTCCTTCCGGAAGCCGTCATCCGTAAGCGTGGCGCCATACTCTATGTAGTCGTATTGATTGCCGGACAGGGCGAAGCCCACATCTGAAATCCCGGCCGTGCCGCTCAGAATGGCCTCCAAGACCGTCTGTGCTCCTTCTGTCTTGGCTGACACCGAAACAAAACGAATCTCTGCAGAAGAAGCTTCCTGCGTATAAAAGTCCAACGTCCGGGAATTTACCCTACCCTCTTCCGTCTGTGCCCATACATAAAAATGGTACAGCGTCCCGGCTTCCAGACCCTCCCAATGGAGACTCAGGCGGCCGTCATCCTCTAAAACGCCGGCTTTTTCACTGTATGCGCCCCCCTCGGCAGCCAAGCCGAATCCGGCCGCTGTCACCCTGCCGGGCTGGCTGAACCGGGCTTGAAGCATGACGGCATTTTCCGTGGCGGAAGCACTGATGTCCGATATATTCACCGATGTATCTTCCCGAGTACGGAAACAAGCGAAATCCGATGTAATGCGGTTTCCGTCCACCACCACGAAGGCGTAGAAGGTATATTCCGTGTCCGGCAGGAGGGCTTCGGCCAAAACATTAAAACCATTGTCCACCATGGCCGCACCGTATTCCACCGCCGTTCTGCCTTCCCGGGAGAGGCCAAATCCGCAGTACTCTACCCAGGTGGCATCGTCGACCCGGGCCGACAGGAGGGCACTGAAAACCTCCGGCTGAGCCTCGACAGAGACAAAAGAAACGTCATGCACTTCCTTTTCCGTACGGAACGAAGATGGTGATGAACTGACACGGACTCCTCTTTGAACAGCCCAGGCTGCATAACGGTATTCCGTATCCGGTTCCAGATTCTCTATGCCGAGGGAAAAACCGCCGCCGGTAAGGGCAGCCGGTCCGTCTGTAAAGTGGATTCCGTCGGAAGAAAAAGAAAAACCCGCCTCACTTACATCCTCCGTTTCGGAAATCGTGGCACTGAGGACGGCGCTCCGTACAGAAGCCACGGCCGATACGGAATCAAAATGCAGCGTAGGTTCCTGTGGCCCGGCAGGTTCGGAGCTTTGTGTCCGGAAAGGACGTTGCGGCGTCTGAATACGGGAAGGGCCGTTGGCAATGAAAGCATAAAATGCATATTCTGTGTCCGGAGAAAGGCCACCTGTGGTGGACGAGAAACTAAGCGTAGACTCTTCCAGCGTAGCCGGATACTCACGGATATTCCCCTCGGAAACAATTCCGAAACCGCAGGCCGTCAAGTTGGCCGGGCCGCTCATGGATGCATGGAAGGTAACGGCGTCGGCCTCGGGTAAAACCTCAGTAGAAACAATCTGGGGCACCAGCATGGTAACTGGTGGCGTTGCCAGCTTCCCGCAGGAGGAAGCCAGCAACACCGCCAGCAATATACCCCTCGATGTCTTCACCTTACAAAGTTAGGAATTATCCCCAATTTTCAATCTGTCCGCCGATATCAATGGCCACTTTCTCGGGATTGTCGCTGAGGGTAAGGGTGATGGTATGGATGGTGCCGCTCTTGAACTGTACGGTAGATTCAAAAAGGTAGGAAACCTGCCCGCACACCACCTCCACCAGCGGAACGCGGTTGCTCAGGCGCTGGGGAACCACGATGGCTTCAAACTTGTCCAAAGCTGTTTTCCGGGCCCGGATGGAGGTGGCTGGACGGCGGTTGTCTATCACCACGTCGCCGGTAGAAAGATCCAGCCGGGCCTCCGTCACCGTACTGTGAACATATACTGCCACATCCTCCGGACTCTCCCCTTCATATTCTTCCCCTTTCACCAGCTTCACATTGACTTTGCACATCTTGTGCTGGAAAGCCATCGGCACAGAGCCCGTGCGGCTGACCCCTTTCACCTTGGCCCAAAGAAAATCGCTCTTTTCGTAGGCACTCATCCCTTCCACCCCGCCGGTAATGGTCTGGTCGGCCTGTACCTGGAACGGCTGGGCATCCACGGAACTCACGTCCATTTTGGGATAATAACCATAGATGTCAAACTTTCCGTCCTCCCAATAAACTTTAGGGGCAAGGGTCCAGGATGTTCCGTTGTAGGAAAGGGTGAGGTTGCTTCCCCAGTTGCCTGCAAGCTGCAGCGGGAACGGCGTTTCTCCGTTGTACTTAGTAATATAGATGCCAATCTGGTCTCCGGACTCAAAACCTGCCGCCGTAGCCTTGCTTTCTCCCGGGAAAACGGGCGAAAGAATCATCTCGGCCGATTCATCAAAAGCCTCAACGGGGCTTTTGGCGCAGGAAAGTGCCAGGGCCAATGCCGATAATATAAGTATTGTCTTTTTCATACGCTTTACCATTTGATTGCAGGACGTTTGCCCATAAACTCAGGATGGGCATGCATCTGGCCCATCGGGACATATTTGGTCTGGTAATCCAGCGCCTTGGTGGCAAGTTCCGACTGGGACACAATGACATCCTTGGCAATGAAGTCTTCCAGGCTGAACTCTTCCCCGGCAAGGGCCATGATACGTTCTACCATAGCCTGGCGGGAGATGGTATTGTAGTAGGGAATGTCGTTGTTCATACAGCTGTTCTGCTCGGGCCGATAAACACTGCGGGTGTGCATATAACCGCCTTCGAAAATATCCACAATCCCGCTGTACTTGGGATGGAAGATAAGATGGCTCCAGTCCACCTCGTTCATCTTCCCGCTCAGCGAAAGGTTGCGTCCCCAGCCTTTGGCTTTGTTCGCGGCCAGTTCAAAGTCGTGCGGGCAGCAGGTGCAGTCGCAGCCGTCAATGAAGGCGTTGTGGTAAATGTATTCGTCAAGCAGTTTTCCAAATCCGTGACCACCGGCTTCGTGCTGCACCACGCCGCGGAAGTCCAGCGGGTAACCGTAGGTGCTCATAGGGCAATACGCCAGCGCCAGGCCGTCATCGTACATATAGCAGATTCCACCGTAGTCTGTGGTGTTGGCTACCATTATGATAAGCGTCTCGTTCAAGTTGGCTTCGCTTACGGTAGGAGCTTTACAGGCATATTTGAAAATCTCGTTGTAATCACTCTCGCCGTTTCTTACGCCCAGCTTTACACCACCCTTTGCCGAGGTGTTGAAGCGGTTGTAGATAATGGTATTGATGTTGCCGATACCCGATTCCGGAGATACGGAAACGGCCGAATACACATTGAAATAATCCTTGTAAGTTTTGTAGGGCTCAATGTCAAAGAAATAGCCGTAGGCCTCGTTCACGTTTTCCAGCAGTTTTCCCTCGCTGATGTCCTTTGCATTATATCCGTCGGCCAGAATCACAATGTTAATGCCCTTCCCCTTGCCGGCGGTCTGAAGAGGTATCACCTCATCCTCGGCATACTGATAGTTGTACTGCGTTACTTTGCAGCGGGTGCGGTAATCCTTGTCCTTGAGTTTAAACACCACTTCTCCCTCACGGTTTTCGCTTCCCTGGGCCATTTGGGAGAAGGTGAGCTTCAGCTCCGCCTTGCCGGTGCCGGAGGTCCGGTCCAGCGTCACCCAGTCCGGCTGGCTTTCCACTTCCCACTCGTCATCGGCATTCAGCACCAGGTCACGGGTGACGGAGGTGTTGATGGCCGTCGCCATGGTAGGACGGATGACCAGATTCCGGTAGGCCGATATGCGTTTGAAGTCTTTCCAGCCGGTAGCCGTCTGATACTGGTTGATGGAGGACTCCGGTACTTCCAGCGTAAAGTTGTCTTTGGAAACGCCGTCAAAGGCCCCGGGTTGAATGTATGGAGGGATAGCGCCCTTGCAGACAATCCGTCCAATTCCATAACATCCCTGGAAGGCGCCTCCGTCATCATGCCAGGAAGGTTCGTAGCGGATGCTCTCCAAAGCGTCGGGGAAGATGACTCCTTCCAAACTGCGGCAATGGGCAAAAGCTCCCGCTCCGATGGACTGCACATTCTGGGGAATCTCCAGAACGCCCATCAGGCGCCAGTTGTAGGCAAAGGCTTTGTCGCCAATGCGCGAAAGATTTCTGGGAAGAACCAGCTCCCCGGAAAAATCGCAGCCGTAAAACACAGAGGAGCCAATAACTTCCAATTCATCGGGCAAGGTGAGTTCGCCCTTGAAGGCGGTTCCACTAAAAGCCTCGTTGCCAATGGTTTTAATGCCATTATGCAATGTAAGAATCCCGTTGAAACCGGTTCCGGCGAAACAATCGAATGGGATATTTGTTATTGTTTGTGGTATAGTAATAGATCCGGTGAGATTGACACAACCGTGGAAGGCGGATTCCCCTATCTTCTCCAGACGGCTGGGAAGTTTTATCTCTCCATAAAGACCTTTACAATCATAAAAGGTTCCCATCCCGATTTCTACCAAACTTTCCGGAAGAATCAGTTCTGAAACAAATCCGCAGAAGGCAAAAGCACCATCCCAATACCCAGTATATCCCTTTTCCTGCCCGATTCTTTTGAGCGTTGAAGGCAACCTCAGTTGCCCGTTCAGGCTTACGCAATTATGGAACGACGCTGGACCTATCTCCTCCAACCCTTCGGGAAGAATCAGAGAACCACTCAAGTTTGAACAGGAAGAAAAAGCTCCTTCTCCACCACCCGTAGAACCGCCGATTTTCTTTAGTCGGTCAGGAAGGACCAAGGTGGTCAGGGTCAGTTTCTCGTGCAAGGCGGAGCTAGGGATAGCGTCTTCTTCATTGAAAGCATAATCCATTCTTTCCCCTAAGCTGCCTCCTTCTCCTGCAACCAACTTCACTTCTTTCAAGTTCAAACTCTTCAGTTTATCCATCTTGTACCGCATGACGGCAAAATCCCGGCTGTTAATCTGTCCAGTGATTTTAAGGTTCTGAAGCTTCGTGAGGTCTTTTCCGGCAGCGGCAATGCAGGCATCCAGCGTACCGGCTTCCGGAACGTTGATGATGACATACTCGCGCGCGATGGCGTCGTGACTGATGGGGTCGTTCTCCCAGGGCGTAATGCTTTCACCGCTCAGGATAAATTCATAGGTGCCGGTATCGCTGCGCTTGTTCACCGTAATTGTGAAGTTGTGCTGTTTCCCGGCCACAAAAGTAAAGTCTTCGCCCTTGCGGAGGGAATAAGGAAGCCCGCCCACGCTGATGCTGAACAAGGCGTCCCCGGCGGCTATGGTCTGCGGCACAATGATGCATCGCCAGTCGTTCCCGCTGCGGTGAGCGATGGTCCCGGTGGCGGGACGGGAACCCATCACCGTCACCTCGCCGGTCTTGAGGTTAATCCGTGAGGTACGGATGGCGCTTTCGGTAATGACGTTCTTTTCCAGAGAAGTCCATTCGGCCGAATCAAAACCCGTTCCCTGTGCCAGTGTTATACGGGCCAGAGCCATCATGTGTTTGAAATTCACCGTTATGGTTCGGTCGGAAGGCGCCACATCGGCCGCCTTTCCCCACAGGAAGTCACTGGCCTCGTAGCCGCCCATTTTTCCGTTTCCGCCCTCATCGGCCTGGTTCTTCTGCACCTCAAACTCGAAGGCCTCAATGCTGGAAGGCGAACTGTAGGGATAGTATCCGTACACGTCGATGTGGGTAGTCTTGTCCCTGTAGTAAATCTCGTGGTCCGGTGTCCACGACCAGGCACTTTCATTAAAAGTAAAGCGCAGATTGCTGGCCCGATTGCCGTTTACCTTCAATTCTCCGGGGGTGGAGCCATCATAGTCCACCACATAAATGCCAATCTCATCCCCATCGGCAAAGCCGTTGTCGTTGGCACGGGTTACATATTCCTGCTGGATGCCGCCGGAAATGCGGATGGCCTCTCCCTGGCCGGGGACCTCCGAAACCTCCATTTCGTGGACGGAGCAGCCTGCCAGCAACAGGGAGGTCAAAACCAATATGTCATACTTTTTCATAGGCATTAATTTCATTGGCGCTAATTAACGGTTCCACCATAATCCATGTCATCGGTTTCCCAGTCACCGATGCCGATATTGAAGCCCTCGCTTACCTTATTGATGGTAAGCGTTACTTTATGCTGGGTATTGGTCTTCAAATTAATGGATGTCTTCAGCGAGAAAGAGTAACTTCCCACTTTGACGGAAATAAGCGTCTGGTCCTGAATTTCCTGCGGAGGGACTAAAGCACGATAATGGTCAGCCTCCCGATAAGGGATAATGTCAATGGTTCCTCCCACCGCCGTTACGGTGCCGCTTTGCAAATCCAGCGTGCAGGCCGGCTTGAGTGCATTTATCTTCAATTCCACCCCTTCCGTCTCCAGGGTTTCGGCCGAATAGCCGTTTCCGGGCAGCAAATAAACCAACAGATTGCTCATCCGATGATTCGTCTGAATCTCCACAGCGTTGGCGGTAGGTTGCACATTGAGCTTGCATCCCCAGAGCAAATCCGACGCCCGGTATTCGGATAATGCCGATTGATCGGCCTTCACGCTGAAAGGAAGAGCCTTTACGTCGGAAACACTTGTAACACGCGGATAATAGCAGTAAAAACTGGCTGGCGTGGACTCGTCTTTCCAATACAACTGCGACGCCGCCTTCCAGCTGCTTCCGTCAAAAGTGAAGGAAACGTTGTCGGCATGGTTTCCGGAGGCGGTAAAAGAATTACCGCTGTTTACAACCCACAACCCGACCACATCTCCGGATTCGAAAGCCGAATCCGTTGCCTTGGTGAAGGGCAACATGGAAATGTTAATAGGAATTCTGTTCTCTACAACTGGTTTCGGGTCTGGATCCGGTACGGGACTCGGTGACGACTGCGGTTTCTCACAAGCCATAGCAAGCACGGCTACAGCGCAAAATAGAGGAATCTTTCTCATCGTGTTTTTATGGTTAGTTTAGTGTTTGTGCAAATATAAAACTTGGGAGGCAAATAAAAGAATCAAATTCGGTTCAAATTTTTGAACTGCTCTTTTGACAAAGCGGGTGGATAGTTTTTTACTACCCACCCGCCATAACTGCCGATGCTATTTTAATCCAATGCGTTCTCAATCTGCTTGGCCAGGGTCTGCCAATGGGCCAGGGTGGCCGCATCCGAACTCTTGGCCTTGGAGGCCGCCTTCTGGATGGAGATAATCTCACCCATCAGAAGGGCGCGGCTGGGAGAAGACTTGGAACGGTCGGCCTTCACAATCTCCAAAGCCGTGGTCACAAAACGTGTCTGCAGATAGCGGCGGTAGCTGCTCACTTTTCCGCCCTTGTCCAGCTCGGAGAAAATCATCTTGTGAAGGTCTTGCAGGTACTCTTCCGGGCTGTAATTGTCGGAAGAAGCCTGGGCAAAGGAGGCCATCCGGTCCAGCTTGGTGAGGCTCAGGAGGCTGCCTGCGCTCACTACGCTGTTGATGAGCGGATACAGATACTGAGACTCGGCATGGTCGGACAGGTTGAAGATATAGGGCTGCTCCACCATCCAGGACGGCTTCTGGAACAGGCGCCGGTTCAGGAAGTCCAGGGCGTCCTTCTGCCGCTCCTTGGGAACGGGGGCATACTTGACGCCTTCCTGTTCCACGCTCAGGTTGGTGATGTAGCGGCCGCCCACATTCATGGCCACATGGCCCATGTATCGGCCATACTGCTGCACCAGGGCGCTGTACATGCGGCCCAGGTTGGTAAACATGTTGGCCTCCTCGCTATTCCACTGAGGCAGCTGGCCGATAATGCGCTGGAGGTTCCGGATACCATAATCGCTGGCGGCAACGGCGTTGTCTCCCAGGTCTTCGCTCTGGGCGCGGGGGTCCTCGTCATAGCCCTCTCCGCCAAACCACAGGCGCGGTTCGGCCTTCAGGCGGGCGATGATTTCCTTGTTCCACCACAGGTGGTCCTCCTTGGGATTGTCAATATAGGTGGGCTTGTAACCGTACTCGATGGCCCATTTGTCGTAGAGGTTAATCCGGGGATATATGCCTTCCTTGGAGATATTGTCCTCCGGCTGAGCCACGTAATTGAAGCGGGCATAGTCCATGATGCTCACGGTGTGACCGTTCTTCTCTACCCACTCCTTGTCGCGCAGCTTCTCCACGGGAGTGAAGCTGGATGAACCCTTGTTGTGCCGAAGGCCCAGGGTGTGGCCCACCTCGTGCGAAGACACAAAGCGGATGAGGTCTCCCATCAGCTCCTCGTCAAACTTGAAGGCACGGGCGCGGGGGTCAATGGCCGATGCCTGAATCTGATACCAGTCATGCACCAGCGTCATCACATTGTGATACCAGCCAATGTGGCTTTCCAGGATTTCTCCGCTGCGGGGGTCGTGTACGTTGGGGCCGTAGGCATTGGCAATGGGGGATGCCAGGTAGCGAATCACGGAGAAGCGGGCGTCTTCCAGGCTCATTCCCAGCTCATCGGCATTCTGAGGCCACTCTTCGGCCCGGATGGCGTTCTTCCAGCCGGCCTGCTCAAAGGCCGCGTTCCAGTCGTTCACGCCGGCCATCAGGTACGGGACCCACTGCTTGGGGGTAGCGGGGTCAATATAGTACACGATGGGCTTGACGGGCTCCACCAGCTCTCCCCTCTTCTGCCTTTCCACGTCTTCGGGACGGGCCTCCAGGCGCCAGCGGGTGATGAAGCGGATGTTCTGAACACCCTGCTGCTCGTCCGTGAACAGGCTGTAACCGTTGGCGAAATAGCCTACGCGGGGGTCAAAATAACGCTGCTGCATGGGCTCCTGAGGGAGAAGAATCATGGAGGTGTTGAGCACCACGGTCACAAAGCCGCTTTCCCGTCCGGCGGGAAGGGTTGTGCTGCGGGGGCCGGAAGCGCCGGGAGCGCCCGAGGGCTGGTTGTAGCTGTAGGTCTTGGTCACCGTCACTTCCGTGTTGATGGGGAAGGAACGGATGCTCTGGATGAAGCTGGCGTCGGCCTTTACGCCGCCCAGGTTGTACTGCTTCTTGCTTCGGCTGTCTAAGGAAAAGACCTGCGTATCACCCTCGAAGAGGCTGTTTGCCTTGATACGGGTGGCTCCGGCCGATGCGCCCTTTTCCGGCTTGAAGGAAGCCACGATGGGGTTTTCGGAGCTCACCCGCACCGCCTCGGCAATGACGTTGTCCTTGGGAGCGGTAATACCCAGGACGTCCGAGCGGAGCAGGAGGTTGCCGTTAGCGGCCTTCTCCCAGTAGAGCATGGCCTCGTTCACTTCCTCGCCGCCGTACACGCCGGCACCCACGGTGTTGCTCACATAACGGGTTACCGCCAGAAAGCGGCGTCCCAGCAGGCTGTCCGGAATTTCCAGGTACCAGTCTTTCTCATTCTGGGCGGCCCCAAACAGGCCTTTAGAGAAGGTCAGGTTCAGCGCCGGCGCCTCTTTCTTCTCTTCCGTTTTTTCCTTGTCCTTGGGGGAAGCAGGACGCGGGCCTTTGGGCTGGGCAAGGCCGCTCACGCACACCGTGAGGGCCATAATCAGCAAGATGTTTCGGTTCATTTTATAGTAAAGTTAAGGGTTAACACTCAAACTGTCTTCCATGCCTTCCACGTCGTAGGCCTGGCCGGTGGCGGCGTGCAGAAGAGCCTCCAGCTTGTCCACCAGGGCGTCGGAGAGCTCTTTGTCTCCGTACTGCTTGCACACATCGGCCACATAGAGGAGGATGCGGCTGGCCGTCTCGAACTCATTGTTTCCCAGGGAGCCCCAGCCCAGGTAGAAGGCCGATGTCTCCAAAAGCTGCTCTCCAAAACGGTGGGTGAGGTCGCGGGCTTTGTCGGACGCGCCCAAGTGGTAGTAGTTCTCTATCATCTGGGCCACCATGTAGTCGTTGCCGGAGAAGCCCAGCGGAATGCTTTCGAGCGGGAAGTTCCGCTCCGGGAAGTTCTGCTGGCACAAGTCCATGATTTCCTGGGCTTTCTCGTTTTCACCGGCGTCAATGAGGGCGTTGGCCACCGTCACAAAGAGCTGGCGCTGGCTCAGTACGCCCAGGAAGGTGTACATGTTCTGATAGTCCACAAACCAGTCTGTCCGCTTGAGAGCGTCCCACTTGTAGGTGTTCATCATCTTGTCATACAGCTCCAGGGCATCCACCCGGCCGGCGTCCGCAGAGCCCGGCTTGTTCTTGAGCGGAGTGAAACGGTAGGAGAAGCCGTCGTAGTAGAGGTAGTCCTTGATGCCCACATTGAGGTCCCCGCCCTGGCTCAGGAGGCTCAGGGGGCGGTCCCACTGGTAATTGGACAGCAGGTCCAGCAGGAAAAGTTCCGGCTTGGACACATAGCTCTTGTCCTTGGACATGGTGAGCATGATGGAGTCCGGAATCTCGGAGGCGAACTTCTGAGGCACAATTCCGTATTTGATGCAGTTCTCCTTGTTTACGGGAATAATCAGGTTGCGGGCGCAGATGAAGTCCATCTTGGTGCCGTCCTCCAGGGCAATCTTCATCTTCGGGTCCTTGAACACGTCCATCACGTCGCTCAGCAGCATGGGAGAGCCGTCGTCATAGGCAATGTACACAAACTCGTTGGTGCCGTACAGGTACTGGGAGGCCGGTACGGTGAGCGGCAGCGGCTTGCTCTCATTGCAGGCCCACTTCATCTGGTCTATGTACCAGTCCGTTCCCAGAAGGGAGGTGTTCACCACCCGCACGTCCGTGCGCACGCCCTCAATCTCCTGGGCATACCACAGCGGGAAAGTGTCGTTGTCTCCATGCGTGACCAGTAGGCCGTTCTGTCCCACGGAATTCAGGTAGTTATAGGCCATCTCCGGAGCCGTGTAACGGTGGGAACGGTCGTGGTCGTCCCAGTTTTGGGCGGCCATCAGGACCGGTACGCCCAGGCAGAGGACTCCGGTGCAAGCGGCCACCAGCCGGGCATCGGCCTTTTGGGCGTTCTCCGTTATCCATTTGTAGATGGCGGCCACCCCCAGGCCTATCCAGATGCAGAACATGTAGAACGAGCCCGCATAGGCATAGTCCCGCTCCCTCACCTGGTAAGGCGGCTGGTTCAGGTACAGCACAATGGCAATGCCCGTCATGAAGAACATGAGGAACACAATCCAACTGCCGCGTTTGTCGCGGTCGAACTGGAACACCAGGCCCAGCAGGCCCAGCAGCAGCGGCAGGAAGAAGTAGTGGTTCTTGCCCTTGTTCTCCCGCAGCGGGGCCGGGGCGTTGGACTGGTCTCCCAGGCGGATGGCGTCCAGGAACTGGATGCCGCTCTCCCAGTTTCCGTTGAACACGTTGCCGGGCAGCGGGCTGTGGATGTCGTTCTGGCGGCCCACGAAATTCCACATGAAGTAACGCCAGTACATCCAGTTAAGCTGGTAGTCGAAGAAATACGCCAGGTTGGCCCCGAAGGAGGGCTTGCGGTGCTGGGTGCCGCGGATGCGGGTGCCCTTGCCGTGGGTGTATTCCTGATAGAAGTCTATGTAGCGCTGGTCGGCATTGGACCACATGCGCGGGAAGAGCATCTTGCCCTCGGGGGCATAGACGGCGTCGGCCGGGGCCGATGCTTTCACGTATTTCCCGTTCAGGGGAGCCCAGTAGCTTCCGCTCTTTATCTCGTACGGAGCCCCGTAGTACTGTCCGTACAGCAGCGGCGTAGAGCCGTACTGCTCCCGGCTCAGGTAACGCACCAGGGTGTAGGGGTTGTCGGGCTGATACTCGTTGGTGGGCGTTTTCACGCTGGAGCGGATAATCACGATGGAAAAGAGCGAGAAACCCGTCACCAGCGTGGTCACGCACAGCAGCACCGTATTGAGAAACACTTTCTCTTTCTTCAGGGAAGCGAACAGGCCCCAGAAGCACAGCACCAGCACGCCCACCAGAAAGAAGAGGGCTCCCGTATTGTACGGAAGGCCAAATCCGTTCACGAAGATGCGGTCGAACCAGGCGGCCAGCTTGGGGAAGTACGGGATAAAGAGGTACACCAGCAGGAACTCAATCACCACACCCACGCCGAAAATACCGGAGAGCTGCTTGAAGCTAAGCTTCTTGTCCAGGTTCTTGCGGTAATAGTACATGAACACGAAGGCCGGGATGGTGAGGAGGTTCAGCAGGTGTACGCCGATACTCAGGCCCATCAGGAAGGTGATGAGCACAATCCAGCGGTTGGCATGGGGCTCGTCGGCCTGCTCGTACCACTTGCACATGGCCCAGAATACCAGGGCTGTGAAGAAGGAGGACATGGCATACACCTCTCCCTCCACGGCGCTGAACCAGAAGGTGTCCGAGAAGCAGTACGCCAAGGCGCCCACCGCACCGGAGGCGAAAATCGCTATCGCCTGCCCCGTCGTAAGCCCCTTCGTGTCGGCGTTCACCACTCTCCGGGCAAAGAACACGATGGTAAAGTACAGCAGGAAGATGGTGAGGGCGCTCAGTACCGCGTTCATGGCATTCACCGCCACGGCGGCATGCTGCGCATCTACCGGAATGGTAAAGAAGCGGGCAAAGAGCTGGAACACAGGGTTTCCCGGGGGATGCCCCACTTCCAGTTTATACGACGACGCAATAAATTCCCCGCAGTCCCAGAAGGACGCCGTGGGCTCTATGGTGGAGAGATAGGTAAAGGCCGATATGGCCAGCACGGCCAGCCCCACTATCCGGTTCCACTTCTTGAAGGTCTTTTGCTCCATAGATACAATAGTATAAGCCTACAAAGTTAACAAAAACTTCGCAGGCTTACAATATAAGGCGTCCGGATGCGTCAGTCGTACACCAGTTCCAACTCGTCCACCCAGAGGGTGCTGCCCCTGCCGCCGGTGAAATAGTCTCCCAGGGCGCTGGAGGAGGCCACAATCACCAGATACTTGGGCGTTCGGCTGCTGCGGTACTCCAGCGGAATCTCGAAGGAAACATAGTTCTGCGTGGTTTCCGAGAGGGCGTATCGGCCATAGGCGATGATGGCGGGGTCGTTGTCAAAATCTACGTAGGTGGCACTGGAACTGACAACGTGGAACTGATCGGGCCAGTCGGTGAGGGCCACCAGCACATGGCCCGTGTCAGGCTGTCCCTTCAGGCCGGCATGCGCCTCGTCCGTATCCGTTATGGGCATGGATTTGTAGGCGGCATAGCCTTTCAAGGAGACAGGCCTCCCCGTGAACGGAAGGCCCCAGGCCAGTTCGGCCCCCAGGCCCTGCAGTTTCACGAACTGCCCGGTGAACACGCTGCCGGCGGCAAACTTCACCACGGCAAAGCTGCTCTCCATGCGGCAGGCCTTCTTGCCCGCTCCCGCCACCGCCACAAAGCTCTCGTCCGGCGTGGTGGCGCTGCCGGTAAAGGACGCCGTGGCCTTGTTGGCCGAATCCCACACCTGCACGCCGCCTTCGTTCCAGGGGTTCCACACCTTCCCGGCTGCATGCCAGGAGTCGAAGTTCAGATTATCCGGCTGCACCGCTTCCGCCGTTTTAAAAGGCATGGGGGCCGATACTTCCTCCCCGTCCCGCAACCGGCACTCATAGGCCGTCCCGGGCGTGAGGCCCGTCAGGCGGGCGGTGACGCCCACGCCGGCCACGGTGACGTCGGTGGCCGCCAGCCAGGCGGCGTCATCGGCCTTTTTGTATTCTACCGCCACGTTGGCTCCGTCGGAAGCGAAGACACCACGCACACGGGCGGAATAGCAATGGGGTTCCACTTCGCTCACGGCCGTATTCACCTTGAGCTGGAGGGCTTTGAGATGCCACTCTATCACCTGGCCTTTCCATTCCACGAAGAAACTGCGCTCGGTCACGCAGTCCAGCGTCATGGGGAAGGACACGGCCCGGGTGGCGAGGGTAAGGTGCTGCAAATCACTCTCGTAGCCGGTCGTACTCAAGATGGCGGAGCCTTCCGGCTCCAGTTTCATGGCCTCAAAGTTCACTGCGGAAAGCGGCTGGGTATCGGGCATATACACGTACACCGTCCGGGTCTCCATGTTGAACTGGGCATCCTGGGCCTGCCCCGTGCAACGCACATAGCGCTCGATGGGCTGGGTGGCGGAGAGGGTCCATTCATAGTCCTGGTAGGTGTGCAGCACGGCTTTCACGGGGGCGCTCAAATCCAGCCACTCCCCTATTTCCTCGCAGGTGGCGCCTTCCGTGAGAGTACAAGCCTTCACCGTTACGTGATTTATATCGGCCCACTCTTCCAGGACGATGGAAACCTGGCGGGAGGCAGCGTCAATGCGCACTTCCTTGGCCCCTTCCAGTTCCAGCGAAACGATGTTCCCCACCACCCGGGGGTAATCCAGGTCGTTGGGGAAAACGCAGCCTGTGGCCCACAGGGCGCAAAGAACTATCTGTATCCAGCGTTTTACCATAGGTAGAAATGGGCACCGAAACGGATGGCCAGTAAATCAATGTTGAGTCCCGTTCCCAGGCTGCTTCCGGAGCTGTCTTTCACCTGGTTCACGTTCTGGCGGGTGAGCTTCCAGGTAAGGTCCAGCAGGCCCACGGACACCTCGAAGTCAAAGTTCTCGTGCACAAAGAAGCAGATGCCGGGGTCTACCCGCAGGGCCAGTTTCCAATTGCTGTTGTAGGTTCCCTGCTTGAGGTCTCCGTCAAACTCATACAGCATGCTCTGGACATAGCCGCCGTTGAGCGTTCCCTCCACGAACCAGCCGAAGATGCGGCTGCCCATGAAGGGGACATAGTAGCGGACACCGGCTGCCAGGGCATAGGACTGCCGCTTGTAGTGCTGGCCGGTGATGTCTATGCCCAGCTCGTCCGAGAGGTGCAGCGAGGCGTTGTCCAGGTCCACGCCCAGGCGGGAATACTCAAAGCGCGCCACTACGCTCAGGTTATTGGAGGGGAAATACTCGAAGGATGGTGCCACGCCCAAGGTGCGGTAACCGCCCTTGAGGTCTCCCACATACTTGGACAGTACGGTGTAGCCCTCGTCCTCGCCCAGCGAGTATTTGCGCCAGGAGGCGCTTAGGCCGCCGCCCACGCTGCCCTTGGGGATGAAAATCTTGTTTTTTCCCTCAAAGCCGCGGGTAAACTTCTCCTGGGCCTGTCCCGGCAGGGCGAGACAGGCGGCCAGAAAAAGTATGAGCCATTTTTTCACGTTTACAGGTTACGGTAACCCACCAACTGGCGGTCCTCCTCAGAGAGCTCACCGGCGTCGTACACTAAGGACAATTCATCTAACCAGAGGACCGATCCCTCACCGCCGGTAAAGTAGTCTCCTAAGCGGGAGGCCGCACCCACAATGACCACGTACTTGGGCGTACGGGCGTCACGGTACTGTAGCGGGAAGGTGAATTCCACATAGCCGCTGGTGGCCACGTTGGAGGTGAAGTCACACATGGCAATGATGGAAGGGTCGTTGTCCTGCAGGAATTTGCTCTCAGACGTATTCACACGGAACGGGGCGCTCCAGTCGCAGAGGTACATCTTGATGGAGCAGGCATCCATGTCTCCCTTCTTGTAGTCATAGGGAGACTCCGTACGGTCAATCTTCACCGGGCTGTATTTGTAATAACCGTGCAGTGCCACCGGACGGGAAGAGAAAGGAATCCCCCAGTCCAGTTCGGCGCCCATGCCGGCCAGCTTCACAAAAGAGCCGATATAGATGTTTCCGGCAGCAAACTTGATAAGCGCATAATCACTCTCCATGCGGGCGGCCTTGCCACTTACTACGCTGCCGGTTTCCGGCGTTGTGGTGCTGCCAATCAGGCTGGCGGCGCCTTTATTGGCCGAATCCCAAACGCGGGTGGAAGAGTTGGAAGCCGCATACCACACTTTGCCGTCCTGGTACCAGTCGTCAAAGTTCAGGTTGGGGATGGTGCCCGCCGGAGAGGTTTTGAAGCTCACCTCACGGTTCTCCTCCTCCTTGTCCGTCTTCACCCGGAATACGTAGTCTGTTGCGGCCTGCAGGCCATATAATTCAGCGCTGAAGGTGGCGGCGGCATCGTTGTAGGTCACATCGCCTGTGTAGTTTGTCCAGGCCGTATCCCCGGCCTTCTTCCACTGGAAGCGGAGGCCGGAAGGACGTTCTTCCGTGTACCAGCGGCCGCCAAGGATGGCGAATTCCGCCCACGGTTTCGCGGAGGTGGCATCGGCCTCCACCGGCGAAGTCACGGACAGCACCACCGTGGCGGCACTGTAGCGGTTGCGCACGTCAATCAAATCCAAGGACAGGTAATAGTCGCCCATGGGCAGAGAGCCCAGGAAGGGTCCGAAGTCCACGGAAGTTTCCGTTTGCCCATAGCTAAGGGCCGATACCCCCAGACCCAGGGCAGACAGGTTCTGTACAGTAGCGGAAGAGGCATCCACCAACTGCACAAACTGCGGCAGGCCGGCGTCCAAGAGTTTGGCGTCACTGTGGCTCAGCGTCAGGGACTTGATGCCCCGC
>Ga0310691_10001017_pt1 | contig 46116 bp, 42 predicted proteins | sample 176DNAGHGlowgp2_FD_203887 | JGI IMG/M metagenome (GOLD analysis project Ga0310691, IMG submission 203887) | Sheep rumen microbial communities from Palmerston North, Manawatu-Wanganui, New Zealand - 1766 DNA GHGlow gp2 (v2) (version 2) | ecosystem: Host-associated > Mammals > Digestive system >... | reverse complement strand
TGCTCATTCTTCGAACGGAGTATCCTGCCGTTAAATTCGATCGGATGCTCGATGGTCACCGGATTAGCATATTCTTTGGCATTGCGGTAAAACTCGTCTGTCATGAATGTCTTCCGTTTCTTTTGCAACGGATAATCCAGCAAACGGGGCGGATTCTTAAAATAGGAGTTCCATTGTTCCGTTAACAATTTCAATTTATTGCTGACATTGATATACTCGGTTATCAGAGGACTCCACCGCCTTCCTTGATCTGAGTCGACTCTGTATGTTCTTTTGTGGTATGGATCTGTATTCTTATCGGATGGATCATATGTAACATTGACTACCATCCAGCCCCCACGCATACCAAAACTCCCGTGCGGTATCTCCGCCAGACGCTTTGTAAGATATGATATCTGAAGCTCGTACATTCTATAAAAATCCATGCCTATATTATAAGGCCTGAGAGCCGTCAAAAAGCTCCGAATTCATACGAATTCATACGAAGAAAATACGAAGATATCTGAATTGATGCGAATCGATACGAAAAGATTACAATAGCCGCTCCTTCAAACATACGCACAAGTCACTGCCACCGGGGAAAATCCGGCTCTTCACGGAATACGTGAGACTGCGTTGCAGGATATTAGGATCTGACAACTTCCCCATTTCACTTAACAAAAGTGTTCGTTTTTATAAAAAATGGGGAATAATCGTTAGAATTCCCCATTCTCCTTAAAATTCAGGCAGGATTTTCAGTTTTATGGGGAAGTTCGATTGAAGGTTCCACCGCTCCTTTGAGTACGAGCGGGCATGCAAACAAAAAGTATTGCTATACTCAACACCTTGTGAAGCCCGCAGCTGTTTGCGAGCGGACTTCCGCCCTCCGTGACAGCTCAATGCCCTGTCCCGGAACTCCTTTGAGCACGAGCGGGCATGAAAACAAAAAGTATTGCTATACTCATCACCTTGTGAAGCCCGCAGCTGTTTGCGAGCGGACTTCCGCAGGTTTTGGCGCCGGGACGGACACCGTAAAGTATTATCGGAAGCGGTTCGAGCGCCAAAAGCGAGGACTGTAGCGAGCAAACAGTCTGCGGGCGATTTTAACTTAACGGCACCATCAACACTACTGCGAATCCGTCCCCGTCACTCGAGACTTCCAGATCGCCGTTCATCTTCTCCATCAACATACGGGCGATATAAAGTCCCAGACCGCTTCCTTCCGAACCGGATGCCGCCTGGGCTTTGCCACGGTAGAACTTGTTTGTTATCAGATCGAGTTCATCAGAGGGGACGCCGGGGCCGTGGTCGGAGATCTTCATTTCGAGCAGCCCGTCAAGGATTCGGTATTCAACATCGATGGCAGTACCTGCGTACTTATAAGAGTTATTGATTATGTTGCCGATGACCTGGCTAAGGCGCTTGGGATCGGTGTTAATGATGACCTCGGGAACGGGCGCGGTTCTGACGAGGTTCCTGTCGTCGTAGCGGGTGATTATCTCTCCAATGACTGCGGAGGATTCATCGGTTAAATTCACCTTGAACTCACCAAGGTCATCGAGCGTTGAAGCAAAGAGGTCGGTGACGAGCGCGTCGATCTGGTCTGCTTTACTGTAGATGTTATCCAGCTTGACGGCCATGTCGCCGTCTTCTGCGCCGCCCTGCATCTCGAGCTTAGCCTTGAGGAGCTCCGTTGTGAGCTTGATCCCGGTGATCGGGGTCTTCAGATCGTGGCTCAGGGATGCTACAAGTTCCTTCTCCTTTTTCTGGAGTGCGATCTCGCGTTCACGCGCGGCACTCAGCTCCTCGCGCATTATGTCGAAGCTCTCGGAGAATGTGCCGAACATGTTGCTGCGTTCTATCAGGAGAGGCTCGTCGAGTTTGCCCTCGGCCACTTTGCCGGCGAACTGCTCCATCTTGCGGAATGGGCGTATGATATTGCGCTGTACAAAATAACCGTAGACCAGCATGGCAACAATGACTATCACCGTTACAGCCGCGAGACCGATCAGCAGTGTGCCACGCATACTCCTGTACGCCGCCGTATTGTCGTCGATCATTATCACGCAGCCTTCGATCCGGTTGCCGTCGACGATGTATACATACGGATATCTGTTCTTGATCGCGGATTCGATTGTCACGTCTTCCTTTGAGCTTCCTGTGCGCGAGTCGTAGATCACTGCATTATTCACGTCGAGGATCACGAATTCGGCGTTATATCCTTTCGAGGCGATACGCGCATCGAGGCCGTCGCGGTCATTCGCTTCTTTGGCTATGTCGTTGAGCATGACGATCTTGCTGCCGTCAACCTGCCCCGCGCCTTTGCCGTTCCACGCGATCAGCCCGAAAACAGCAATCGCACAGACAAACAACAGAGCAACAACAGCAACAGTCCTTACATAACTTCTCACTTAGCCGGCGTTCTCCTCGATCATGTATCCGACGCCCCATACCGTCTTGATGAATTCCGGATTCTTGGGGTCCTTCTCCATCTTCTCCCTGAGGTGCCTTATGTGAACGGCCAGGGTCCCTTCGCCGATATACTCATCGCCCCAGACATTGGAAAGCAGCTCGTCTTTGGTAACGACGCGTCCCCTGTTCTCCAGAAGGTACAGAAGCATCTTATATTCCATCGCCTTGAGCGGAACAGCTTCCACGCCGACCACCAGCTTATGCGTATTGGTATCAAGCCTGATGTTGCCGCCTATCTCTGTCGGATCACAGGATGCCGGAACTGATGCCGCGTTCTCCCGCGCCTTCTCATACCTTGTAAGGATCGTCTTTACCTTTGCCAGCAGGATACTCAGCGTATATGGCTTCTTGATATAGTCATCGCCGCCAATATTAAGAGCTATCAGAACATCATCGTCGCTCGTCCGGGCGCTGATAAAAAGTATCGGCATGTCATAATTCTCACGCACCTTCCTGCACAGATCAAAGCCGGACTTATCCCCGAGATTGATGTCGAGCAGCAGGAGCGACACGAGATTCTTATCAAGAAAGGCGACCGCCTCATCATAGCTCGTCACATAGGCAGTCTTCACGTCGAACATGTTGAAGTACTCCGCAGTCGCCTGCGCGATCACCTCATCATCATCGATCATCAGGACCTTATATTCATTGCTGCCCATAGAGGATGTCCACTACTTCACCGATATACATGTCATGTGGCGCATCGGCTGCATAGAATCTCTCCGCGACCTCAGCAGGCATCCCGGCGGGATCGAGTCCGGTCACAAACAATTTCCTGCAGACAAGCGTCATCTCAGCCTCGGCGAAAGTAACAGACTCCCCTGCCGCGACGGCCGTCAGACCGTCAATATGCATCTTGTCGATCTCGCGTCCGGACTTGGATCCGAGCAAACCGAGAGTCTTCTTATATTCCTCACCATAGAAGCTCAAAGTGAAATAATCACTGTCATCCATAAATTCATGCGTATATCTGGAAGTCCTGACATACACAGTTGCCACAGGCTTATTCCACAACGTTCCCAGACCGCCCCACGACACTGTCATCGTGTTGAACTTGTCCGTGCTTCCCGCCGTCAGCAGCGACCACTTCTTATCAAAAATCCCGAAAACATCTGTATTAAATACCATTATCTTCTCTCCGGCAAATAATATATGAAGTCATGTGAGTCTTTACGGATCAGAATTTCTTCCGGCGCTCCTCATTATACAAACCGAAATTACACTCGGAAGCCTCGGGAACATCTCCCTTCCAGAGTTCGTCAAAAGCCTCAAAAATAAAAGCAATGACCTTATCTTCCTCAAGCCAGCTGTTCAACTCTTCAATATATCTCTTCTCATTATCAACAGACTGTCTTCTCGGCTCACCATCTTTGGGTGTAATAGTAACCAGCTTCCCGTCAACAAAAGCATTATATGACGGCGAAGTGCTGTTAGAACTCCATCCGACTTCAGTAAAGATGACCTGCTTATCAGGAAACAATGCCTTCATTGCCGCATAATGTTCCTTGTTAACAGCCACGGCCTCCTCTATCGGCGTGCCGTAGTGATATGGATAGCTGTGAACACTGATGATGTCTAATTCCTTTGCAAGATCAGTGATATTAGGCCAATCCAGAGCACCCTCACAGAATGTTACCGGCTTATCAAGATTCGCCTTAAGCTTCCTCGCATGTCCGATAAGTCTCTGCTCGGATACCTTATGTGCAGTCCATACAGGTGTATTCTCATTACCTACAGATACTGCAACCACGTACTCATCGAACTCCTTTACCAGGTCGATGAGCTTGTCTACCTCTCTATCATTGCGTTCGATTCGCGCTTTGAGCTCTTCATCGGTATAATTCTGCACCTCGAAAGGGCACTCCCTGTTATTGACCTCGCTGTCGGAATCAATGCCTATGATACATCTGAGAGGCAGATTATCTTCTCTGATAACCTCAAGCGCATATCTCGCATGCCTGTTCGGATCATACATCCTGATGTATTTATATCCGTCATTAACAAGTATATGCAGATCTTCCCTTACCTGTTCCTTTGTTGGTGAATCACCTTTGGGGCTTTGTCCTTTACGGTAGCCGGAGTAACAGATGGCTTTGCCATATTCAAGATAGTTCATAGATATACCTCACATTTCTTTATATTTACACAACAATTATAAAATACGCCCGAATCAAAAACAAACTCTTCTCCTCAATTCTCAAACTATTTATGATATGTAGCGATAATCAATCCCCGAGAATTGCATCAAACATCTCGAGTTCATCCACCCACTGCGGATCGCTCTTTGTCGACTTCATCACCGCCCCGCAGTTCGGACACGCATTGGTCGGCCTGTCCTTCTTCACGTGGCATCTGGCGCACTCATAGTGATCACTGCGCAGAATGTGCTCGTGGCGTATCCAGTGTGATGTATTGTCAGGTTGTTTGGTTTTGCCGAACATAGCGAGACTCCTTTGGTGGTGAATGTTGAGGGGAGGAATAAGGGCCGGAGGATTACTGTTTGCTCAGTCTCTCGCACCTGACCTCTTCAAGAGTGTAATTGTCAGGGATTATGCCTGCCAGAGAATTAACGATTTTTATGTTATCTGGAACAGCGCCGTAATTGGCATTTCCGTTCTTATTCTCATTGTTCTTCACGGTCTATCACCTCCGATGAGAGTATTATAGCACTTTAAAACCTCTCCCTGTGGAAGAAGATGAAGCATCTGTTTAGTATGTTTTGGAGAACAAATTAATAATTACAATTACTAACCATTAGTAGCCGCTTTCTTAATATACTCCAACAATGAGTCAGCTACCTTATAGGGAGTACCTTTGGCCTGTGCAGCGTATACTAACCCATCAGAATCTTGAAGTATGTATATTCCGTCGATACCCAGATCCTCAACAACATACATTGTATCTGCGATAGTGTTGCTCTTTTCTCTAAAGATAAGTGTCTGTTTTACAACATCAAAGATTTCAAATTCGCTTATTCCATTAAAATCATGGCTGCCAAAAGACAAATGACCATACTCTCTAAGGACATTTCTATACTCATCAGCAAAATGCAATCCTAATGCATTCTCTGCAGCAGTGATTGTTAAATCATCTGTTTCTTTCTTGGTTGCATTACAATTACTCTGTATGTATTTAATAATCATTATCTCAAACTCCAAGTATGCCTGCCATGTCTTTCCAGAACTGTTGTCTTTGACCATCAAACACGTTTCGATTGATCTCTGACTCCTTTATTAAGTGACTAAACGAACTATGTTCTTGATCAGTTAGAATAGCGAGTGGAGAATCCATGTGCTGTCCAATGTGATGCAGTTCATATTTAAGGCCTGTAGCAGGGTCAAAAGGAGCTTTTCCTTCAAGCATTAACTGCAAGTTCGTTTTTCCTCCGGCTGCAGGATCTATATATTTTAGGTCTATATCACGCCTGATAAGAGAAAGACGACTTCCAACTTTGTAGTATTCCAAGCCGGCGTTCATAAATGCATCATATTCGGCTTGCGTTTGTATGTTTGCAATTATATCCAGAGGCAGTTTGGATTTTCTCTGAAGTTGGGCTATTTGAGTAGCAGTAAGAAAACTGTCAGGATAGTGTCTTGCAATGTTCACTATCTTTAATGCCTGTGACGTTCCTCCGGTAACACTTCCAAGTATAGCTCCTGATGAATATCCTTCGCTTCCCGAGACTAAAGCAGCTTTTACTGCCTGATCCATGTCGCCCGTTTCTATCGCCTTAAATGTACCCGCAATGCTTGCGCTTAGCGTTCCTTCTGTAAGTGCAAATACAGAAGAACTCTTCGCAGCCTCAGCAAAAATAAGACTCATCGTCGGACATATAGGACCAGAAACAACGGAAACTACAACACAGACCAATATGACACCTGTTCCGGTAGCCACGTTATAAAGAATTTTCTCAAACTCTCTATCATAAGCGTTATATGTTTTTATGGTTGTCTGTCCGTTATCGCCCAACGTGAAAACATACCTCTCGCCACCAAAAACCTGATCAATATCTTCCAATCTGTAGCCAAAATACACATTGGGTTGAGAGTTATACTCTAATTCATCCAAGTATTCCTGAGATACATATGTTGCCCTTACCTCTTCAACATAATAGTCACCCAGCGAAGACATATCATCGACCAAATCGATATATAACGATTCCTCTATGTAATTAAGAGTCTCAGGATCACTATAATTGCTGAGGTCAATCGCACTCTCTTCTGTCACCGATGTATCTTCAGTATCTTCAGCACTCGATGATACTCCACTATCATTAACACTCTCAGTAGCAACATACGAATTACTGCATCCTGTAAACACAAATGCAAGCAACAGGAACAATGATATTATTCTTTTCATACGCTCCTCCATATAATCAGTTCAAAACACTGGGATTAGGAACCACGACGTTCTTAAAGTACTGATTCAATTGTTGATTGTTTCCTACACAAATGACCTTACGTGCTTCGTTGGCAGTCGTTGGTCCGTAATCATTTGTGGCATAAATCAGATAGATGCCTTCCTCATCAAAAACAGTCTGATCTGCCACTGACTTATTAAATCGAATATCAAGACCTGTTCCGCTTGAGTTAAATCCATATTTTACTACCTTAATATGCAGGTAACGTGACTTTGCCAAGTCAAGGTAGAAACCATTAGGAGTAATCGCACCTGAAGTGAGTTCAGAACGTGTCACGCTGTCGAATGGGAATATCATGGTATTACCGTTACGAACTGAGAATTTGAAGAAAATCCTATAATTCTGGTACGTATCAATCCCATACTTATTACAGATCTCGTAATCAAGTGCGACTTCATAATCACCTTCCTCAAATAATGATATTCGAGTATTTGCACCAACTTTTGTATTTGCTTCAAGGAAATTAGTATATATTTGAGGAGTTGTCTTAATCCCCTGATAATCAGTATGACGGATAATCAAAGCACCTTTACGGAATTTAACATTACGATCCGTCTGGAAATACTCATCAGTACCGTCTCCATCATCGTTAATGACTAAGTCCTTGCTTCCGTTCAGAGAATTAATGTCCTGCATTAATTCAAATGACAGTTCAACTTTATCACCGGTAGTTTTTAAGAAAACATTATCACCATTAGGCGAAGTAACAAGATCCGAATAACCGCTTACATAGAAACTGCCCAACTGCCAACCGTAATGATAATCACTTCGCTCAATAGGGTCAGTACTGCTAAAACCATTATGACTTCCTGCATTTACAGGTTCTCCAAGTGCTTTTCGTGTATTGCTTACGACATTATACTTATCGGACTCTTCATTCTTAATATAGAATTCATATACTTCGGCTTTCTCAAAATAATCATAATCTTTGGTCTTAAAAAAAGTGCCATGAGAACCTGTAAGTTTCCTCAATCTGTAGGCAACGATTATTCTGTAATATGTACCATTTTGCAGTTGAAGATCATTTGTTAAATACATTGATCCGGTCTGGGTTCTTGTTGTATTAAAGACATCGGTGTTGACAGTATCATTTATCCAATTCTCACCGTCTATAGAAGTCTGAATGATTATTGTTCCACTCTTGATTTTAGAATCAAGTTCAATACCATTCACAGTTTTATTTCCATCATTTGTAATATGCAGATTCACGTCATCGGAATCGTTATCAGAGATTAATTGATCATCGTACAAATAATTAAATTTAACAGCACCGTCGCGAACTAAAAAAGATTTGTAACCATTATTAAGATCAACCGAACGAAGTGCCCCATCAATTGAGAAATCACCATAAGTATCTGCATCTGATGTAACAGTTCCCGTTGAGGAAGAAATAGGATATGTAGAGTTTTCCTGATTCCAAACATATATTATGCCTTCAACTATTGCGGAATCATCATATTCTACCGGTGGTGTAGTTGCACTTGTTTCAGTGGTCTCAACTACAGATGATTCAGTAACATTTGACTCATCAGGAACAGAATCAAAAGACGTGTTGTTCGTCATTTCGCCTGAAGGGGCACTCTGATTCTGAATCGACTCACTTGATTGAGATTCAGATTTATTACAGGCAGTTTGCGATGACAATAATATGGAAATCACAACAAACAAAGAAATATACTTGTTTATTCCACCCCAAACGCTATGATGATCAACGACAACAGGAGATTTGCCACTATTTGTTCTTTCCCTCATAATATACCTCTGCAAGTATCATTATCTCGAATATACTAAATTATACTTTTACCGCATTTTGTTGTAAACTTTTCTCATTTTTTCTTTGCTCTTTTTTAACAAACGATTCACAAATCGGAATTGCATCTGAATGCCATTATTTATCAAAAACTCTTACCTCGTATAACTCACTATATTTCGCCCCCCGGGAACACACATTCCCGAGGGGCACAACACATAAATCTCTATACAATTCCTCACGTTATTGCAGCATCCAGCAACTTCTTCTCTATCCTTGCGGTAACAAGCAGGAAATACGCATCGTCGGCTGCAGAGAGCTTGCTCTCGTCGATCTTATCCATCTTATTGCTCCAGTCTTCGAGCTGTGAGAGCATATCCATGTATTCGTTCATCATCTTGGCCATGTCGCCCTTACCGGACTTGTACTTCTTCATGAACTTGATGTACTTGTCATAGAATTTCTCGTATGAATCCATCGTCTTCTTGAAGTCCTTGGATACGAGTGAATAGTCACCGTCGGCAACTGCCTTGCGTGCTTTCTCGTCCTCGGGATCAGATGTCTCGGCAGTAGTCTCGGACGTTGTCGCTTCTGTGGTTGATTCGGTCGTTGTTGCCGTCGTGGTTGCGGCAGTCGTCTCTGTTACCGAGGACGACGGATTGGTAGCCGGTGTGGAGCTCGTGCCTCTTACCTTTGGCACGACAAAGAAGATTATCAGATATGCGATCCACGCCGCGGCGATGATGCCGAGCTTGACCTTCCAGTTGAAAGACTTGCTGCGAAGGACCAGGATCGTCAGCGGCACAGGGAATATAAATATCCAGCCGAGCACCCACAGGATCATCCTGTTGCGCCGCTTTTTCTTGTCTTCCGCTATGATCTTCTCCTGCTGCTTGCGGTTGTATTTCTTCTCTTCCTGCTCGCTCTTGTAGCTGAGGATCGCTTCCACAGTGCCCTTGCGTTGGTCATTCACAACATTCGTCTGATAAGTGTTGTTGTGAATGGTGTAATTTTGGATCGCTTTCGATATTACGAAAGGCGTTCCGCAGTACTTGCACACCGCTGCCTCCTGCGACGGGTCCACCGTCAGTTCGCCGCTGCAGTTAGTGCATCTGGCAGGCACAAGTGTCACATTATCGGAGTTGTTTGCGGGACCAATAGATTCAGTATCCATATCACTGCCTCCTTATGTCTGATATTACTGATTAAATTATAGTTTTTGGCGGTAACAATTTGGTCTGCGCGGTGCAGACATTTGCTCACGCAACCACTTGCGGTATAATCATGTCAGTCTATTCGAGAGGAGCATCATTCTGATGGCAAGAGTACTGGTCGGAATGTCAGGCGGAGTCGACAGCGCCGTCGCTGCATACCTTCTTAAGCAGGAAGGTCACGAGGTCATCGGCATCACTTTGAGGACATGGCAGGGCGACAGCGGAGAGGACAGCAGGTGCTGTGAGATTGATGACGCGCGGATGACGGCCGAGATAATAGGGATCAAATATCATCCTCATAACTGCCTGTCGCTGTTTGGCAACAGAGTGGTCAAGCCTTTCGTGAGAGATTACCTGGACGGCCTTACTCCCAATCCGTGTATAGAGTGCAACAAGTATGTGAAGTGGGACAAGATGATGGAACTTACACATGTTTTCGATGCGCAGTACGTGGCAACGGGACATTACGCCAATATAGTTAAGCTGGATAACGGCAGATACACGGTTAAGAAGGCACTTCATGTGGCCAAGGACCAGACATATATGTTATACAAGCTGACGCAGGAACACCTGAGCCATACAATGATGCCTCTGGGTACATATACCAAAGATGAGGTCCGGAAGATCGCCGCAGAGATAGGACTTCCCTGTGCCGGGAAAAGTGACTCGCAGGAGATATGTTTCGTAACGGAAGGCAAGTATCAGGATTTTATTAAGGAACATTCTGACCGTCCCGTTCCGGGAGAAGGCAGCTTTGTAGATTCTGCGGGTAATGTGCTCGGCACGCACAAAGGCATTTACGGTTATACCGTCGGTCAGCGCAAAGGCTTGGGTATTGCGCTCGGCAAGCCCGCATACGTCACTAAGATATCACCTGATGACAACACCGTCGTGCTCGGCACCATTGCTGACATCATGTGCAGTTCGTTCTACTGCAGAGAAGTCAACTTCCTAAGCGTTGACGACATTATAGGTGAACCTGTCCGCTGCTTTGTCAAAGCGCGCTACCACCAGCCCGAGAGGCCCGCTTATATCAGGCGCTGTGACGATCGGCGTGTACTGGTGACTCTTGACGATGCGGTGGCAGGCGTGTCGCCGGGACAGTCGGCAGTATTCTACGACAGCGAAGGCTGCGTCATCGGTGGGGGCAAGATAGACAAGCCGTAATCGTCTGCGCATTTCTTGAGACCGTCAAGCACATTGCTGAATACCACTCCGTATTTGCGTGCTTTGCTGCAGTCCATCCACAGATTATGACCGGGAGGAGAATCAGACAGATTAATGTCCTTGCCGATATATTCTGCGAATTCTCTTGTTATCTCATATATCGATCTGTCAGTCTCGCTTCCGTAATTATATGCTCCGCCGGGCAGCTTGATGACATTCGCGATATTGTCCGCCACTTCCTTCACGTAGGTAACTCCGCGGTACTCCCGCGTGCTGAATCTGAGCTCGTCCGCATTAAGAACGAGTGACATGTAATTGGCTCTTACTGCTCCGAAGTCGTACATCCACTCTGCTCTGAGCATTACCGCATCAGGGTCAATGTCAAGAACGCGCTGTTCCATCTCCAGCTTGTGTCTGGAATACGTGTTGCCGGGATTCACGGTATCTTCCGTGTACGGACCGCCTTTCTCACATGAGTTGTATACCTGATCGGAGCTGAAGCAGATGAGCTTGCGTCCGCGGCACGCTTTGGCAAGCATTACGGGGAGGTCAACATTAGCTTTGTAAGAAGCTTCAGGATCCGCCGCACACGCTCCCATATCAGATATCGCCGCGGTGTGAACTATAACGTCTGCACCGCTCGCATCTATGATCCGGTCAATGTCTGTTTGAGTTACTCCCCTGAGAGAAGGAGATGCGGCCGTGCCGCTGCATGTCGTGAATATCTTATTACCTACGAAGCCTTTTGCACCTGTTATGAGGATGGTCATTGGAATGTCTCCTTTCGGGCGGCTATATCGTAATAATTATATATTATCATCCTGCTGTCCAAAGCAGATTGACAAAATCTTTTGATTTTTGTATTCTGATAGCATGATAGAGAGATTCTTGCTTGTTAGGCCGTATTACGGCATTAATGTCCATACAGATGCACAGGGTGAATACGGAACTGTGTTGGGGAGTAATGATGTTTTCCCCGATCTCCCTCTGATCACTGCCGCAACGATACTCAATGAGTCGGATTCACATGAAGTCAAGGTGATCGATGCAGTTACCGAAGACAGGATGCTTCCCGATGAACTGCTCAGGAAGATCGCGCTGCTTGAGTACGACAAGGTTCTTGTCAAATCAACCGCACCCACCTTCAAGGCCGACCTGGAGTTATGCAGGCAGATCAAGGCCGGTAATCCTTCCGCATATGTCATGATCGCCGGACAGGCGGTACGTCACCTGAAGGATTGGATCTATGCCAATACGGATATCGATCTTGCTATAGAAGAACCTGTCGATATGTATATCTACAGGTATGTCCACGGGGCCGCAGCCACTGTCAGCGACATGCCCACTCCCGACTACACTCTTGTCAACTACAGGAAATATACCGACGACTACAACAATATCAGACTTACCATTCAGGCAAGCCGCGGATGCCCGATGTCATGCGCTTATTGCCCCTATATCAAGTATTACGGGAAATATGAGAGCAGAGATGCAGACAAGGTGATCGGAGACCTCAAGGCAGTCACATCACTTGGTGCAGACCTCATCCAGTTCAGAGATCAGTTCTTCACCTGTGACAGTAAAAGGATCCGTGAGCTGTGCAGGCGTATCATTGACGAAGGCATCAATGTCAGATGGATCTGCGAGACAAGACTCGACAGTCTGACCCCTGATCTCATAGATCTTATGAAGGAAGCCGGATTGTTCCTTATCTGCTTCGGAGTTGAATCAGGAGATCAGAATATACTTACTGAATACAACAGCAATAAAGGAAATATCGATTATCAGAGAAGCACAGTCGAATACATTAAGAACGCGGGAATACTGACGATGGCCTTCTATATTACCGGCTTTCCCGAAGACACGTGGGAGACACTTCATGCGACATACAGATACGCTGACACCGTCAACAGCGACATCGCAGCATTCAACGAGTACACGGAGTTCAACCTCTCTTCTGAGAGTGATATATCCCCTGATATCTTCTGTTCCTTTGAGAACGCGACGGCAGCCAAGGGATTGTCCAGCCTCAGCAAAGAAGAGATCCGTTATGCTGTCGAGCTGTTCAGCACGATGTACACTCTGAAGCACGATACTTTGGAGAAAGCATACAACTATAATCACAAGCAGCTCTGTGACAGCCGCCGGCTTGCATCTAAGCTCAAAGGTCACGAGAACGATCTTGATGAGCTGAGCAGGATCATCAGAGAGTCATCCTGACATAATCCCGTCTGCTTAAGTGTACAGTCCCTTTATGCTCGGATATAGCTTCTTATAGAACTCATACCGTTCATCATATCTAGCAGCGATCGTCTCATCAGGTTCAATGATGCTGTCATATTCGACTATCTTCTCAGACGCCCCGATCACGTCACGGTATACACCGTCACCGACCGCAGCCAGTATCGCTCCTCCAAGCGCAGGCCCCTCATCATTCTTCAGCGTCTTAACGCGTATATTCAGTACATTCGCCACTATCCTGCGCCACAGCCGGCTCTTGGCTCCGCCACCGCAGATACAGGTCTCACTGACGCTAATACCCATGCCGCGTGCAACTTCAAGGCAGTCACGCATACCGTATGCGACACCTTCAAGCACTGCCTGCGTCATCTGCGTCCTTGTCGTGTCCATACTCATACCGATGAACATAGACCTCACTTTAGGATCGTTGTGAGGCGACCTCTCGCCCATCAGGTAAGGCAGGAAAAATACTTTGTTCGTCCCGAGATCTTCATCTCCGATAACACTTTGAGCCCCGTTATAATCATCATCCTTCAGTATGTCACTCATCCACCACTTGTTACACGAAGCCGCGGAAAGCATGCATCCCATGATATGGAATCCGCCGTCAGCGTGAGCAAAGGAATGAATTGCATTATTCCCGAGTTGCGCGAAAGCACTGTCTGTGATAAATATGGTACCTGACGTACCCAATGATATATTGCACCTGCCTTTACCGACCGTCCCTGTACCTACGGCCGCAGCAGCATTATCCCCTGCGCCGGCAACTACTTTGACGTCTTTTGCAAGACCGATGCTCTCTGCCACATCACTTCTCACTACCCCGACTACATCACTGCTGTTATATAGCGGCGGAAGCATATCTTCTGTTATATGGCAGATCTTTATCATCTCGCGGGACCAGCATCTGTTTCTGACATCGAGAAGGAGCATGCCTGAGGCATCTGAATAGTCACTGCTGAATACACCTGTCAGCCTGTATACCAGGTAGTCCTTGGGGAGCATTATCTTTCTGATCTTCGCGAAATTCTCAGGCTCGTTCTTATACACCCACAATATCTTCGGCGCGGTAAACCCCGCGAAAGCGATGTTACCGGTGTATACTGCCAGTTTATCCTTACCGATCACGTTATTCAGATAATCTGTCTCTTCCACAGTCCTACCGTCATTCCAGAGGATCGCAGGTCTTATAACATTATCACCGTCATCAAGCATAACAAGACCATGCATCTGACCGCCGACACCTATGCCGCGGATAAGTGCGGGATCGACGCATTTGATTAGCTCACGTATGCCGGCTACCGTATTATCAAACCAGTCATAAGGATTCTGCTCAGACCAGCCGGGCCCGGGGAAGCTTATCCCGTATTCCCGTGTCACTTTATTGATGATCTTACCTTCTCTGTCCATCAGCAGGAGCTTAACGCCGCTCGTGCCGAGATCCACACCTATGTACATACTGACCTCGCTTTGTCTGCCTTTCGAGGTGAAAGGCGAATTAAGGATTAAAAAAGCTGCCCCATACATATGAGGCAGCCGTGAGCACAAAAACGCTTATGCGAACGGATTCTCTGTCCTGTAGAGAACGCCGGCAGGATGGTTGTAGTCTATCTCGTCTACATCAACGCCGATCAGCTTGAACACCTCATACATCAGCTTACCGTAGTGGCCGAATGCGATTGCCGCATGGTGAGGATAATTCTTCTCAACGAGAACATGCCTGTAGAATCTGCCCATCTCAGGGATAGCAAAGATACCGATTCCGCCGAAGGACCTCGTCTTGACCGGAAGGATCTCACCTTCGGCGATATACGCGCGGAGCTTGGCATCAGATGTTGACTGGATCCTGTAGACAGTTGCCTGACCGGCAGCTATATCGCCTTCCAGAGTGCCGTTTGTAACCTCCTCCGGGAGAGTCCTTGCCATGATCTTCTGGTATTTCATCTCGCAGGAAGCAAGCTTGCTTGATGCAGTATTGCCGCAGTGGAATCCCATGAAAGTATCAGTGAGCTTGTAATCGTATGAGAACTTGCCCTTGATCTCGCTGTTGTACATATCCTTGGGCACGGAGTTATTGATATCGAGAAGTGTGACGACATCGTTGCTGATGACGCTTCCGATGTATTCACTCAAAGCACCGTAGATATCAACTTCGCATGATACGGGAATGCCGCGCTTAGCCAGACGGCTGTTAACGAAGCAGGGCACGAAGCCGAACTGTGTCTGGAATGCCGGCCAGCACTTGCCTGCGATGGTAACGTATTTCCTGCTGCCCTTGTGCCCTTCGATCCAGTCAAGGAGAGTCAGCTCGTACTGTGCCAGCTTGGACAGTATCTCAGGCTTCTTATTGCCTGCACCGAGCTCAGCTGTCATATCATCAACGACTGAAGGAATGCGCGCATCTCCGGCATGCTTGTTGAATGCCTCGAACAGGTCGAGCTCGGAATTCTCCTCGATCTCAACACCGATATTATAGAGCTGCTTAATGGGAGCATTACATGCAAGGAAGTCCTGGGGACGCGGTCCGAATCCGATGATCTTCAGATTCCTGATGGCGCATACAGTCTTGGCAATCGTATGGAACTCTGCGATCATATCAGCGCAGTCGTCTGCATCACCGACAGGGTATTCGGGAATATATGCTTTGAGGTTACGGAGCTTCAGGTTGTAGCTCGCATTGAGCATACCGCAGTAAGCATCTCCTCTGTCATCAAGGAGCTTATCGCCTGCTTCCTCTGCTGCAGCCACAACCATACACGGCCCGTCGAAATACTTGACCAGCAAAGTCTCCGGAGTCTCAGGTCCGAAGTTCCCGAGATAAACAACGAGCGCATCACATCCCGCACCCTTAACATCCTCGAGCGCTTTTGTCATGTCGACCTCATTCTCGACAGTAACCTTGCTCTCGTAGATATCCCCGTACTTAGCCTTGTAAGCAGAAACTACAGCAGCTCTCCTGCTCTCTGATAAGCTCATCGGGAAACAGTCTCTGCTGACCGCGATGATACCCAGCCTGATCTCCGGCATGTTCTCCGAAAAAGTCTTTGCAATACCTGTCATTGTACGAACCTCCTGTATTTGAATTTATGATTTATATAATTCTCTGTTATCCGGCATTGCCGGTCCCGTTCGACGCGGCCCTGAATTCGATCTGTTTATCTTCACTGAACGTGAGAGTCAGCTTATCACCTTCGATAGATACATTAACGGTCTTCTCACTGTTCCGGTGATGAAGCTCATATGTTCCGTCCGGGTTCTCGGTAATAGTACCCTTATACCTCTTTCCACCCGTTATTGTCAGCTCGAAATTAACACCGTCTTCAGTCTTAAAATGAGGGGTCGAGTCCTCTGGCATACCTGCATACCTGTATTGCACAATATCCTGATTCCTGACACAATAGTAGTCCCAATCCGATGTAATAGGCGCATCGCCGCTAACACCGCTTCCCTCGGAACTGCTGCTGTCATCAGCATTGAATCTGTTCAGACAGGCCGTAAAACCCGCAGCAAAAACCAGACAAAAAACAATGACGAATATCTTCCTGACAGTTGCTATCATATTGCATCTCCGTATGTATAAAAAGTTATTATCATTATAGCAAATCATCGGAGATAAAATGAAAGTATTTTAGGAGATTTGCAGGTATTGTTATCAGATATTATCAGACAATAGAAATGTGCGCAGTATAATGCCCGGTAACAGACTTGACCGTTGGTGTCTTGAGCGACTAGTACCTTGGGCAACAAGCAATCAGTTGGTCATTCTGACTAGTGCTCTGTGTAAATGGTTACTACATAGAGTGTTAGTTAGAGTATTCTGACTAGTGCTCTGTGTAGCCGGCTGTTAGATAGAGTGTTAGTTAGAGTATTCTGACTAGTGTTCTATGTAGCCGGCTGTTAGATAGAGTGTTACACAGAGTAATGCCGTAACCGACTTTGCCGTGGCGACTGGGACGACCGTATTGACCTGATCGACATGTTCTACGCAGTATACTGCTCAATGTACGCTGCCAACATTGAGCTCTACTCTGCATACGCAGTATACTTGCTCACTACAGTCCTCGGTTTGGCGCTCGCATTTTACATCATATAAAACTTGAAGGTGCCCATCCCGGCGCCAAACCTGCGGAAGTCCGCTCGCAAGCTGTTGCAGGCTTCACAGAGGTGACTAGAACGACCGGAATGACTGCACTCATACACCGGAGAACTCATCCACCCATACACTAATTCACTCGGAACTGACTCTCTCCCTCAGCCGGGCAGGATCTGACCGCCCCCGGCACCACTACTCACTGTTCCCTCTTCTTGCCGCACTCGCAGCAGAACTGTCCGTAGTTGATCCCGCCGCAGCAGTTACATTTCCAGGCGCCTTCAGGCAATGTCCCGGAAGCAGGAGCCTGCGATCCGGTGCGGCCTTCCTGCATAACATCCATATTAGGATCAATAACCGCAAAAGCGCCGCCCGGGATCTTTGCATAAGGACTGAATCCCATTCCTCTGCGGTATCCTAAACTGATATCCTCCGCAACACCCTCCTCATCATGACCGGCACAGCAGTTAATGCAGTAAGCACCGGTATTGCCGATAAAACCGCATCTGCTGCAGCGCCACGGCGCTGTCTTCGCCGGATTTGATTTTTTGCTGCTTCCGCATGTTCTGCAGAATTTACCAAACATGCGCGGAGTTCCGCACAAGGGACAATCATGAGTTCTCGAGATGCACTCCCGCACTTCATTAATGCTGATCCCGGGGTAACGGTACACCTGCTCAACCGGCAGCGGATCACCGCACTGCAGGGCTATCTTCTCAAAAAGCGCCAATGCATCTTCAGGCTCGATATCAAACTTCTCGTCTCTCCCGCTGACTTCGAGCCACGCGTCCTCATCCCACTCGCTGTGGTAACCGTCAGCGTGCTTTGCAAGCATCTCACCGGCCGCTTCATTTATGTCCGGTATCAAAGCTTCCGGGATCACATATTCCAGATATACTCCTCCGGAACAGATCAGAAGAACTGCCGTTCCGTCTTCGATCCTTATCTCACTCCTCATTCTGTCGTGAGGAGGCACGGGAAGCGAGGGCGGCTGTGGCGGGACAACTGCCTGTTCAACGATCTTTGTAACATGCACCTCACCTTCGACAGGCGCCGGAGCAGGATTAATGTAATGGTAGTATTCCTCGCCGCTCAGCGGGCTGCCTGATTTGGCTCTCAATTCCTCAAACCACGCCTTAAGCAGTTCGACATCAGGAAAGACTCTCGCCCTGTAGGTCCCGAGCTCCACGCTTGCCGAATCCTGCTGATCGTTACCGGGCACCCGGGCATCCGGATTATCCTCATACCACTTGCCTATCCTGCCTATGATATCTTCCGCGTCTTCGTCTCTGACGGCATAGTGATATGTAATGCCCTCCTCATAGAATGACAGCACGAAAGGAGCACCTTCGTCCTTCCACAGACGGTTATCGGTGTTGACGGGCAGTCCGCCCATGCCGCCCATAATGGAATTATACTTGCTGCGCCAGCAGATATAGTAATGCTTACCGGGGATCATGAAGCAGGCCTCCTTTCGAGGTGATAAATGAGGGGAATAAACGTGTTACATCTGGAATCGCGGCAGATGCTCGTAAGGAAGGATCTGCCGTCCCACGAACAATCCGCAGCCGTCGTTGATCAGCTGGTTGCTGTATGCCGTGAACATGTTGACCTTGACTGCGGGAAGATCGATCTCCTTCAGCAACCTTAGGCGCTCATACGCCTCATCGAAAGCCCTGCACTCCCCGGCAGGAATGATATCCCGTTTGTCCAGGCTCTTCTTCTGATTCTTCTCATATCCGAAATGGTTGGCGTCCCCGATCTTGGCATGATCATCCATGTCCTTGGTCCTGAGCTGTATCTCGGTGTAGCAGCCGGTGAACTCATCGAAAAACGTGATGTGAAGCGACTTATACCCCATAGGTCTCGGCGTCTTGATGTAGTCCCTGTAATATGGGCTGACGGACGCGTCAAGCGGGCTTCCTTCATTATCAAATCCTGACAGTTCCGGGGCAAAGCCCTTCTCCCTGAGGAATCCCGGCATCGTATCGGCGATCTCATAGAGGTAGCCTATCTCCCTGGCTTCAAGCTCATTCTCATCGGTAATATGGCACACGGGAAGCGAGATTACGATCCTGTATGCGATCAGGTCCCTGAAGCAGCCTAACCCGTCGCAGATCTGCTGCTCCTCCGGATACTTCCCGTTAGTCTTAAAGCAGTCGTAAATATACTCCAGAATGTATCTGTTGAACTTCTCCTCGGCACGGACGAGAGACTTGATCCTTCCCTTGAATGTAAAAGCCAGGAAAGGATACCGCTCCGTCATGTACTGATAGAATTCCCGTATCCTCTGGGACTGGGATGTAAGGAAATCATTGTGCTCGAGCAGTTCCTTGATCTGCGCAATATATTCACTGTGCGCAAGATCCACCGGACTGCCGGTAGCAGAAGCATCACTTGCAAGATCCGCCGAGTATCTGTGGAGGATCTTGAGAACAGTATCCCCGGAATAGAGATAATCATTCAGAGTAATCATTATTTCCCGCAGATCTTAGAGCAGAGGTGTGTCGTTATGCTGCGTCCTGTCACTCTTATTGATATGTATGAACATATTGTGGAGGAGATTGACGCTGGTAAGGATAACTTCGCCCTGATTGAGCTTCCTGACATGCTTGATCGAATAATCATCAAGGTGGCTTGCGACAGATGCGATCTCATCATTGAGCATGAGCCTGTGAATGAGGATCGTACCTACCTGACCGAAAAGAATTGACGATACATCCTTAGGATTCTGCGTTGTAAGGTAGAGGAAGATACCCTTCTTACGTCCTTCTCTTGCGAGGAGTGTAAGACCGCCGTGGAATTCCTTGTCGGAATATCTTGACTTGGCATATCTGTGAACCTCATCGATAAAGAAGACGAACGGATTGATATTCTCTCTGGACATAAGATAATTGCTGACCAGGTCTATTACCATTCCTCCGATACCTTCTGCCGCACCGAGCGAAGATGTATCGATATAAAGGCTTACGCCGGGCAGATGAACGAATTCATCAATGACATCAAGGAGATTGTACATGTCGGTATCATTCGAGAAGAACTTCAGGAACCTTGTGTTCGTCATCTGATACTGGATCTTCTGGATAAGTGATGCATTGGCATTGGCCTTGAGAGCATCATATCTGAATCTGAAGTTGTAGTTGTCATCCCTGTCAGGTTCGCATACGGCCTCAGCCTGGATCTGCTCGGGAAGCAGGTCGATATTGAAATCGACATCGTCCTTAGTGACGGATGCCAGATTCTCCTGAACGGAGTCGATATCCTCACCGATCTTGGTGTAATAATCCTCACTGCCGATCTTCTTCATGTAACGGAGAGACATGATAGCCTCAGACAATACAGCACCCTGACCGGAGTTCTCCGTCTCAAAAAGCTTCTCCCACTGCTCCATCGTGATCTTACCCGGGTTGATGGTCGTATCGACGCCAAGCGTCAGCTTCGTGATCTCATCACTTGAGAAAGCATCCTTGTACTCACCCGTAGGATCGATGATCAGCGCCTTGCGCTTGGATGAGACAACCTTGTCGAGTATTGCAAGTGCAGTTGTGGATTTACCGCTGTTTGTCGCACCGATGCACATAAGATGACGGTTGAACAGAGTGCTCGGCTTGAGCACAACATCAGCCTTGGATCTGCTGATGAATGTAGCGAATGCGGGAAGAGGCTCCTCCCTCTCACCCGTAAACTCAAGTGAACGGAGGAATATCTTATATACTTCATCAGTCGCAACATACACCTTATCTGTAATGCCAAGAGTATTAAATCCTGCAAGCTCAAACTTATCTGAATCAGGTGTCATCAGTGCGATGGTGTCAATGCTGATCTCGTGATAATCATTGAGCTTATCCTTATCATCAGCTGCCATATCGAGGATGTTCTTCCTGGATGCCTTATTCTCAAAGACCTCACCGAGGAACACGCCCATAGTCGAATCAACAACAACGAAATAATTAATGGTGTTAGGCAAAAATGACTTATTGAGTCTGCTTCTGTCAGCCATGATCGGGAGATTCTCTATCTGCGCGATAGAACAGCTTCTGTACACCTGTGTAACTTTGCCCATGTAATAATCCTGCAGATTCAAGCCTTGGTAAAGAGTTTCTAATGTCATTTATTGCCTCCGGTTGTTGTTTTGTAAGTGTCTCTGGTGAGCACTCATATTATTATAATGTAAAACTGCGGCTTTGTGGTAACTTTTTGCTTCTTCGCGAAATACGGAGGACTACGCCAAAAGAACACCCTAAAGGGGCACCCCGGGTGTTCCTCTCGCGGGTTATTTCACGTAAATCCGGCCAAAAGAACACCCAAAAGGTGCACCCCGGGTGTCCCTCCTGCGGGTTATTTCACGTAAATCCGGCCAAAAGAACACCCAAAAGGTGCACCCCGGGTGTTCCTCCCGCGGGTAATTTTGCTCTTCCCGTTGTATCGGGAATAACTGAAGGGGTTGTCTCAAAAGTGACTAGTTCACCAAGGGCAATGTCATTAAGCTAAGATGACCCTTTTTATGTCGTTATTAAAGTGAGCTGCGGGCATGGGCATAGGAATGGGCGCAGTATATCCGGCAGTGTAATCAACATTTACTGCTTACTTTGCTGAGTGCGCTGTCAGAGCACAAGTCGATTCCCCAATCTGTTCCCCAGCTCAGCAAATAAAAAGGTTCTTCACGGAATCCGTGGGATTGTTCCCAAAGGAACAGCACGATGTCGTTAAGTTAAGGAAAAGTTGATTTAATTGGCTGCGTACGCAGTAAACTTGTGAATCTGAATCAATTTAGTGGAACATTTAGTCTGCGCTCGCAGTAACTCTGTTCCGGTAATTTTTTTACAGGAACGTTTACTCTGCGCTCGCAGTAACTCTGTTCCGGTAATTTTTTTACAGGAACATTTACTCTGCGTGCGCAGTAATTCTGTTCCGGTAAATTTTCTACAGGAACATTTAGTCTGCGCTCGCAGTAACTCTGTTCCGGTAAATTTTCTACAGGAACATTTACTCTGCGCTCGCAGTAACTCTGTTCCGGTAATTTTTAAAAAAGCAATTATGGGGAATTACGTTCAAAAATGCCTTGAATTCCCCGGAGTGTTCCCAAATCTAATGCTAAAAATGACTGAAACGGGGAATCGTTATCCAGTAACACTGCGCGCAAATTTCTTGCCGATCCATACATCGCTGTTAGCTCACGAATAGCAATGTTACCGGCGACTGCGACAAAGATACTTCCTCTCAAACTCCTCCACCGGCACCGGCTTGCTATAATAATACCCCTGAATCACATTGCATCCAAGCGCACGCAAAACATCAACCTGTTCCTTCCGCTCCGCGCCTTCAGCAAGGCACTTAAACCCGAGCTCCCGTGCCAGCGTGATAATATGCCTTATAACTATCAGATCCTGTTCGCGGTCATTACCCGTGCCGAGCTTATCCACAAAACTCTTATCTATCTTCAGCGTGCCCAGCGGCATCTCCGTAAGCAGCGACAGCGACGAATACCCTGTCCCGAAATCATCCATCGATATCTTGAACCCCTGCTCCCGCAGACTTTCAAGAACCCGGATCATATGCTCTTTATCATCATAAGCCGCACTTTCCGTAAGCTCAAAATCAATCAGCTCGTGACTGACTCCATACCGGTCAACGATTCCCGTCAAATGTTCAATAATATCAGAATCATATAACCTCTTGCGCGACAGATTAACCGACACCGGATACAGCGGCTTCCCTTCCGACTTCCACTTCACGAGCGCCTTACACACTTTCTCAAGCACGATATCATCTATCTTGCCGATCGTACTGTCCTTCTCAAAGAACGGAATAAAGCGTCCGGGCGACAAAAGCTCCTTGCCTTTGTAATTCCACCTGATAAGCGCTTCGGAACCTGATATGACCTCTTTCCCGGAATCAAACTTCGGCTGCAGATACACGTGGAATTCGTCATTCGCGATGGCCGTATCCACATACGCCTTGATAAAATCACCCCACGTAATATCATCGTGCATCCTGTCGGTATAGATCGTGATATCCGTCTTCTTCTGGTTCACGCCAAGCGCCTGCGCCATCTTCCCGGCATCCGCAACCCTGTTTCCCGAAAGGATCGTCCTCTGCATCGGCACCACGCCGCACCTGTAATAGATCCTATAAGACGGATCCTCATCAAGCCGCGACAGTTTATCGAAAAACTCTCCCAGGACCCTGACCGTCTCATCCTCAGGCATATCCTTGATCATCATCGCGAAATTGTCGTTATGGCACCTCGCGCTCGCATAAACAAAATCAGCATCTTTCATCGCCTTCACGACGTTGCACAGCACCTTGTTTCCGATGTTATGCCCGTACGCCTCATTAATGACGCGAAACTCTTTTATATCAAAGTGAACGAACGCATAATCGCTGATATTGCTCTGCGCCGGAAGCTCAAGAAAAGCGACCAGATGGTTCCATGTATAATGCTTCGTAAGCGGGTCTGTAAATGCCATCTCGTATAACTGATCTTTATCAAATCTGTCAGGCTCACTTGATATGATGTCCCCCGCGATCTCGTCGTTAAGACTGCACTCATAGAGGATGCGCATCTTCTTTGAATAAGCAAATACCGCGATTACGTCTGAAGTGTCCCTAATCGACAGGTCGCTGTACAGTCTGTGCGCCGCGCTGTCGCCAGCTGCACTCATAAACAGATTCGTAATCGCGTCACGGTCAATGGCAATCTCATCGTCCATCTCAATGGAGAAATAATAAGAGCCGCCAAGTCTTATCGATGCAAAATCTTCAGGATAGCTGATTCCGTCATCGTCCGGTCTGAACTCAATACCGATCACCGGCCTGTCCATAGACTTTATAAGAAAAACTCCGGGATAATCGTAAACCCCAAACGCACCTGCGTACTTACCGATCTCATCCGGTATGATGCCCCGCGCAAAGCGCGCCAGATCATCCTCCGACGCATCTATGTAGTACAGCAGCCTGTCAGGCTTATACAGTTGATTCAGTTTGTTTACAAACATAGCACTTTGTTAATCAGTAAATGTAAATCTCTTTACGAGATTATCATGATCGTCAGTTATGATTTCATATCATATAATCATTATATTAGTGATTTGCAGATAACTCAACGAGGGATTAAACCGATTCAGCTTTCGTGAAAAAATAGTCACATATAAACTTGGAAGGAGAATAAACCTCATGGATGAGACAAATAATAACAACGAACTTAATCAAGCTGCCCTGGAACAGGTCGTAGGCGGCAAGGGCAAGAATAAGGAATGCAACCCGCATGATTACGTCAAGCCCACATGGTTTACAGACAGCCCCTATCTATTTGCAAAAGAAAATGGGTCCCGAAGGGCCCATTCATCTGGTGGGGCTGGTGGGACTTGAACCCACACGATTTATGGTCGGCAGATTTTGAGTCTGCTGCGTCTGCCATTCCGCCACAACCCCGTAGCAAAGATGATTATATTGAATCGGCTATATTTTGTCAAATCAGATCTTGACCTCAAAGACCGACATATCCGCAGGCTTCGATCAGCCTCTGCCCTTCTTCGGACAGCAGCCAGTCGGCAAGTTTCTTCACATTAGGATTATCATTATCCTTGCGGTAAACAACATAAAAATTCGCGGTTATGGGGTATGTGCCGTTGCGGATGTTATCTGCATCGGGATACACGCCGCCCACAGACAGCATCTTAACGTTGTCGTTGGATACCATGCCGGACAGGTAGAACCTGAACGAATAACCGATCGCTCCTCCGAAGACAGACATGGGATTGCGCGAAGTTATCATCCGGTCCTGCATGAACTTCTCCATCATCGTCTGGCTTCCCGATCCTTTGATTCGTGTGAGCGGGTTGATCATTCTCGAAGATCCGCCCACCTCACTCCAGTCGGTGATCTCGCCCCTGTAGATCGACCTGATCTGGTCGATGGTCAGAGAATCGACCGGGTTGTCCTTGTTGACGAAGAACACAAATGCCTCCAGCCCCACGGGCACGATCTCAAGCTCCACTCCCCGCTCAGATGCATATGCGATCTGCTCGGCCGACGGATGAGCCGTGAAGAACAGATCGACATTTCCATCCACCAGGGCATTGAATCCGCGGACCGTATTCTGATACTTCATCGCGCTGTCCTGCGCGAAATTCTCTCCGTAGTAGTTATCATCCGAGAACACTCCGCCCTCGTACTTAACGCACCCTTCAGGGTAGCAGCTGTCGATTACCGAGGCATACACGGGAACAAGCGCCGCCGCGCCGTCAAGAACCGGAAGATCGTCATCCGCCGTAAACCGAAGTGAGGAACCGGTCCTCGCCAACTTCGAGTCCTTCTCGAACGGAAGGTAGAGACTGACATCTATCATTTTCAATTGGGACGCGCCGCTGAAATTATTGCGCAGGCGCCGCGTGATCGTGAAGTAAAGCCCCGCATTAACGAGCACAAAAAAGCATATTGTCAGGATAACCGCGATCAGTCTCTTCATGGCCAGAACTCCTGCGACACAAAGTAGATGATTGACGAGTTCTCGTAGGCATAGATTATATAACCTACATGAGCACATGTAAGGAGTACGCCTATTACCGCAATAGCGATGAGGATCTTACGGAAACGTTTGTTGTTCATGTCACATGCTTCTCATCGCCAGAGCCGCAATGATCATAAGTCCGATAAGAATTATTCCTGTAATGCAGACGAGCACCAACGATACAACAAACAGTACGACGGAATAAGTCTTGCGCTTGCGCCCTTCCCTTTTGGCACGGATTCCGTCCCTGATAAAAAGGATCAGTGACACGACAAAGAACACCGCGATCAGGAACGGGATCCCCCAGAATATGATCTCATCAATGATCATATTCCACTGCGCCTGACTTGACCGCTTTAATGCTGAAGAAAAAAGTTGAACCATATCATACTCCCCGCTGAATTAATCCAACCCCATTATAACACAGGATGTATGATCACTTCTTGCGGACGAGCCTGCTCTCTACTATCTTGAACAGAGCCGGATACAGTCCCAGCAGAACAAAAACGATCACAAAATATCTCATTGCCCTGACTGACAGCGAGATCAATGTACCGTTGCGAAGGAATTCCTCGCTGAACGGCAGCTTGAGCAAATAGTTGAGCAGCGCGAAAGCACCGAGCCCCACGCCTACCCTGAGAACACAGAAGAGAGGATTATGGGTGTTCTCGAACTTAACAAACTTCTCCTCCACCGGCATCGCCAGGAACACGCCCGCCATGACACCCAGCGTCGAGAAATAATCTTCCGTCCTGCAATAGAACAATCCGATCAAAGTGATTGCGAATATAATAAGGTTGACTATCCATCTGCGCTTGACTTTGCTGTTGAGGAAGAACACGCCGAACGATATCACATAGCCCATGATCCATCCGATAATAACGTCCGTGGGATAGTGAACGCCCAGCATCACGCGCGACAATCCGACTATAAAAGGCAGCACCACCGCACACACCTTGAAGATACGCTTTCTCTTCTCCAGCGCCATGAAAGAATAGACACAAGCACTGTTTGTCGCATGAGCACTCGGGAAGGAATAGCCCTGCGCCGCAATATCCATGACACTGCTCTCTGTAGTAGTCGGTGCCCTGAGGCACTTGATCTCAGGGATATCCATATAAGGCCTTCTCCTGAGAGCCACATTCTTGACCAGCGGATTCCACGCGACTGTTGTCACTATAGCAACTCCGATCCTCTTGCCGAGTTCCTTATCGTAGCACCAGTAAATAAAAATGAGTATGACAACAAGGACCATCGTCTCGCCAAAAACAGTAAACAACGCCCCCAAATACTTACCCGCCTCACCAAGCAGGTTCTGAAGCCAGATCATAAACTGAGCTTCGATCTCAAAATAAAATGTATTTCCATCCATGAGCTATACTATTTCCCCGAATTTGTATGATACAATAAATGGCGATTCAAAATCAATCAAAAATCTTTATGTAGTATGAGGAGACCTGTTATGAAAAAGATTTTGGCAACTGCAATGATCGTATCTTCACTATTCTGCCTCTGCTCATGCAAGGATTACAAGAATAATATCTTCTTTGAGAACAAGACAGGCGAAGTGATTGACGGTATTTACGTAAGCTCTGAAGACTCAGATCAGTGGGGCGACAAGATGAACGAAGATTCCGTCAAGTCCGGAAGCACGCTTACGATCCCCAAGGAGAAGCTCGTTAACGGCGAAGGCAAATACGATGTAGGCGCCATCGACCACAAGGGCAATAACTACGATATTTACGAGGTGAACATCACGATCGGCGACACACTCACCCTCTCCGAGAAAGACGGCGTTGCGATCCTCACTGTGACTACATCAAGCGGAGACACAAAGGATTACACAGGCGAAGAGATCTACAACAAAGAGAAGGAAGACTGACAGTCTCTGTTTTTGCGTAATCTTCTACTACTCTGCCATCGCGCCGGACTCACCCAGCACGTATCCGTCAACAGTCGTATTGCTGAGCATCACACCCGAATCGTCGAAATAATACCAGACCTTGCTTATCTTCTTCCAGCCCGTCACCATCGCTCCGGATCCGGCGAAATAATACCATTCGCCGTCGACAAGCCTCCACCCGGTCACCATTGCTCCCGAATCTTTGAGATAATAAGTATCCGAATCCACACATACAAACCCTGTCTGCATGACACATTCTTCATCGAGGTAATACCAGTATCCTCCGTCCTTGAGCCAGCCTGTTTTAGCATCTCCGTTGGAGGAGAAATAATACCAGTTATCTTCAATGAGCTTCCAGCCGGTTAACATTTCGCCGCCTTCCGCAAAGAAGTATTTCCGCCCGCCTATATCGTGAAGTCCTGTATACATGTAGCCGTCCTCGCCGAGGTAGTACCACTTGCCGCAGATCTTGCGCCATGACGAGATTATCTGCACACCATTCTCATCGAAATACTTATAACCGTTATCATCCTTCTCCCACCTGCCGGGATCCTTGACCGCGGAGGGATCGGGTCTCCTGTAGATGTACACGCCGTAACCGCGTCCCGAACCGCTGCCGGTATTGGCAAATGCCCATATCGCCTGAAGCTTAACTGTTTTGCCGGCGCCCGGATCGGAATAATGCGAAGGCCACGTAGTCTTGCCGCCGTGGCTGTTGACTCCGGATTTGATGCCGGCATATATGCTGACATGCTCGGCTGCCGTTGTCTGATAATTGACCGTCGAATTCCAGACCCAGACGAGGATGTCACCGGGCTTTGCCTTGTTTGCGATCCAGTCGCCTAGTTTAATAGCTGAATATGCATCTATTCCGTTATACTTGCGGTATGTATTGTTATAGGCAACAAGAGTGTACCCGTTAGATACCATCTGCCCGCGCAGATTGGATGAACTTGAGGTGACCTTTATCTTGCCGGGATAATAACTGCAGTCATGCATTACGGTGCTTACATAACCCGCACATGTGGGAGCTGCCATCTTGCCTACGAGGCTTTTGCAGTACTTCTCGGTATCATTCCATGTCGGACGCTTGGGCGAATCCGTGTTTGCCGCAACACTTAACGGATTCATGAGATTAACTGCCATAGCTGCCGCCAGCAGTATGATAAACGGTCTTCTAATCAAAACTGATGCTCCTCCTGTTCACGTGATCTTTGATCGCAGCGGCGATCAGCTTGTGCCCTTCCCCGTTGGGATGGATGCCGTCTTCGCAGAGATAATCAGAGTAATTCTTGCGTTCGAGGAATATCGAGGTGATGTCGATTATGGGAACATCATTAGCGATCGCCAGCTTGAAGATCTCGATATTATAACGCTCATGCCAGTTGGTGATGTACTGCTTGTCATAGCGCATCCACCGCATGATATTCTCACCTGATATACCCTTTGATATATGAGCAAAATACCTGGATGAATCGATCGGCGGCAGAGACAGCAACACCGGCGTTTTGCCCAGGGACTTGATCGCGTTGATGATGTTGGTGTAAGCCTCCACAAAATCAGATATCGTACTCATCGGAAGATGGCCTTCGTCAGGGCGTTCTGCCACTTCTTTCCAGTTGAAATCACAGTCATTGCCGCCGAATTCAAGGATGACAAATTTCCCGGACGACTCCCTGATGATATCCAGATTCCGTTCGAAAATCGCTTCTCCCTTTGTGACGGTGACGCCGAACCTCGCCTTGTTCTCGATTACGATCCCGAAATACTCTTCGCATATCTTCTGGAACGAAGAGTCAGCCACTCTATAGTGCTCATCTTCGTAGATGACACCCTTGAGAACAGAATCACCAAAAGCAGTCAGAGTCTCCATACCTATCCTTATGCCGCAGCCCTCTTCTCAAACAAAACAAGTCCGCACTCAGTCGGATGGTCAATTATGACGCTGTCCCGGCCTGACATCTTGTGGAACAGGAGCATCGCAGATATCAATATATCTCCTGAGCCTCCGATGATCTGAATGATACCGATGGCCAGGACCAGAGGATTCGCAATAAAAACGGACACGACACTTATGCCGATGCCGAGGATCGTCATGGGCATGAGAGATCCGAAGATATAGAGCGGCTTTGACAGAGGTGAAGAACATGTGCAGTAAGGCGTGAGATTCTCCTTGATAAAACCGAATTCTATATCCTTGAACCCGTGCTCTGCACCGAAATGCCAGCAGAATCCGTGTATGCCTTCATGAACGGCTGCCAGCACGATATAAGACACCACGAAGACCGCCAGACCGATGAAGTACTCGGTTGAGAAATCCCCGAACAGCCTGTTGATCCCCCAGTTGCCGTTGCGCAGATAATAGGCGGTAATGACCGCCGCAACAAAGGGCAGTGTCAGCAGTATCCCGACAAAATTCGCCTTTGCTATAGATATCGTCAGATCCTTTCTGACGAACCCCTTAGATGTCAAGTCATCCGACTTGACCTTAAAATTCTCACTGCGTCTTAATTCGGCCTCTGTAAGTGCCCTCTCCTTCCCGGCCATTTACATCACTCCTCCGATTGAGCTGTCTTGTTCAAATGAAGCTCCGTCACCTGTCCTCCGAAAGCAAGCACGTTCTCACGGTAGCACACATCCTTGTCTTCATAAGAGTCAGAATGCCATGCAGCCTTGCTCCTCGTGACGGTACGCGGATCGTAATTCCCGGCAACCTTTCCGTCCGGGCCTCTCCTGAGTCCCTGGAAGTACGTTCCGTCGTAAGTGATCTTCTCACCGTTCTTGGACTTGTAATGCAACTTGAATATGATGACGACTCTGTTATGACCGTCAGTTGCTTTGTTGATAAGATATGCGCTGTCGAATTCAACGGACTCGAGCGAGTAATCCACCCACTTATTCTTGACCAGCTCGCGCACGCCATGCCTGGATTTGATCTTCGCTTTCTGAGCGGAATCGATCATGTTATCCAGCATCTCGTCAGTAACATCGGATGCGTCGATGTCGTACGGATCTCTTGAGGTGGCCCTCGCCGATTCGATCATCTCTTTGAACGAAGGCATTATGCCGGATGATACCATGAGCTTGTAGCTGCCATAGAAGATCCCCGCCATGATGAGGAGAGCGATCAGGCAGCCGAACTGCGAACTGACCTTCTTGCTGAACTGTTCCTTCTTAACGCGCTTATACTCACGCTTCTCGGCAGCGATCCGTGCCTCTTCCTCCTGACGGTGCCTGATCTCGAGCAGTTCCTTCTCATGCTCGAACTCACGCTGTGCGCGCTCGTCCTCCGTCTGGAGCTTCTCGTACTCTACGTCCGAGTCATCGTAATCGATCGCGAAAGCGCCTCCGCATGATTTGCAGCAGAGATTGTCGCCCACCCTTTCGAGTGCGCCGCCGCAATTGGGACAAGTAAGATTGACTAATTTCATTAATGTACACCCTCCACTTTATATCCGGCTTCAGATAATACTCTGACAGCTTTATCATAATTCTCATCTTTGACAAGGATGTAATCGGTGTTGTATGTCGAGACAGCAAATATCCCGATTCCGTTGTCAGCCAGAATACCTGATATGCGTGACAGTATCCCGATAAGAGAGAAATCAAGCACGCCGCAGATCCTGAAGGACCTCCATCCGTCCTCCCTCTCCGTCGTATTGACCGGAGTGTCTTCAGTTCTGCAGACCAGCGAGATCTCCTCATCGGTCCTGCCTATAAAATAGAAATCCCTGCTCAAGTCGATATCTGCAATATCGGCAACCTTACAGACCGTAAGATCATACGGCAGCTGCAAAAGCTCCATAACACTCCCCTCCAAACCCGGACTATTTCTCATTATACTTACGTTTATTGAACTTTTCTACCCGCAAATCCGCCACCATGATGTATTCTTCGCTGTTCTCGCCAACTGTTCGAAAGCCGGCGTTCTCATACATCCTCACGGCGTAATTATCCTTCTGTACGGCAAGCGATGCCCTCTCAAAGCCTTCCCGGGCCAACAGCTTCAGCAGTTCCCTCAGCATCTCCGTTCCGGTCCCCTGCCCGCGGTATTCCTTGTAAAGAGATATTGCCAGCGAAGGCGTGTCATCATCAACATGCCCGTAATCATTCATTATCCGCGACCACGCCGCGCCGGCAATGCGTTTGCCGTCATCTGCCACGACGCAGAAATCCCCTCTTCCCGTACCGAAATCCCGGTAATACAGAGCAAGCTCCGGCCGCTCCACAATCTCCCGTGGCGGCGGTGTGACGCCCCCGGGAATGAAGATCGCCTCATAAAGGAAATCTCTCAGGAGATAAACCTCATCATCTCTAATCCTCCGGATCATCATTTGTTCAGCACACGGATTGCCTTCGTACTTGCTACCGTCCGCGTTATTCACACCAGAATACCCTTCCTTCATTTCTTGCAGGTGCAGCAGGATTCTCCCCGTCAATGTATCCTAAAGCGCAGTGACCGATGCCCTCCCATTCACCTTCTATGCCGAGATCCTTGAGCATCTTCTTATATCCGTCCTGCTCGAACTCCTCTTTGGCGCGGTGGATCCAGATACTCCCGAGCCCCAGCGAAGCAGCGGCATTCATCAGATTACCCATCATCAGGCTGCCGTCATAGATGTAAGTAGGCACAGCCTTGTTTGCAAGAACAATAAGGATCACCGATGCACCGTAGAAAGGATCAAACCCTTCAGGCCACCCGCCGATCTCCCTGTTGTCATTCGCGATCTTATCACGGAGTTCTTTGTTGGTGACAGCAACTACAATGGCGGACTGTCTGTTCATCCCGCTCGCCGCATAAAGCCCTGCGTCGATCACCTGCTCGATCTCTTCCTCCAGCGGCATATCCGGCTTGAACTTGCGGATACTTCTTCTTGCTTCTAACGTCTGAATCACTTCATTCATGATCGGTCTCCTTTGAGCATCATATTTATCTGCATAGATATTAACATAATTATGCGCGAAAAAGAGACGGCAGGTGACTATAGCTGTCAGATCAGTCCCGTAACCTCAACACCGCTTCCGCGGAAAACCGGCAATCCTTCCGCAGAAATTGCGGAAGAAATCTTGAATCCTGCGGATTCCGCAAGAATCAGAAATACTTCCGCAAATTTTGCGGAAGAAATCTATAATTCTCGCGGAAACAGGTTCCTCATGTAGTCGATCAAAGATACAGGTCGACCCGGTCAAGCACGTGACAGCTCAATGCCCTGTTATTTCTCATTCGTAAACACCGCGACCTTACACGGCATCCTTCCTTCACAGACATGGTATTGCACGTCTGTGATGCCCAGTTCCTTGAAGAATTCCTCGTACGTGTCGGCGTCGAAGTGCCTCTTGAAGTCGGCACCTGCCTTGTTGAACACTGATGCCGCGGCACTCTTGCCGAAGTGGATGTATGTCGGGATGATTATCATTCCGCCCGGCTTCACCACTCTCTTAAGTTCTGCGACTGCAGCTGCCGGATCATCAAGAAGATGGATCACGTTGGAAGCTACGACCTTATCGAATTTATTGTCTTCAAACTCCAAGGCTGTAATATCACCCTTGCTTACAAACACATTATGCATGTCACGGCACTTCTTTCGAGTACGCTTAAGCATCCCGTCAGCAAAGTCCGTTGCGGTGAGGCGTCTTACCCTCGGTGCGATCTTGACGCTGAACATTCCCGTCCCGCACGCACACTCCAGAACTGAATCGCCGCTTTCCATGAGCGACGCCACATAATCGGTTACATCAGCGTTGACCTTGCCGTTGTAAATATTCTCTACCAGATCGTAAACTCCGGCTATCCTGTTCCAGAACATAACATCACCTCATTACATGAATGATTATTCATATGAATATCTATTCACATGTTATCACAAAGCAACACATTGTCAACATTTTCATCATTGGATCTTGATGACACCGGAATTCTTAACTAACGCACCCTCTCATAAACATACGTACCGACAAATGCAATATCACGGTCCTTGTAGCAAACTCCTGAAGGTATCGCCGCGATCTGGCGGTATTCGCTGCCGTTGCCCGTATAATCAAGATAGTCGCGAAGCCCCTGCTCTGAATATGCAAGGATTACGTCAGGTGCGGGCTTTGACCTGATGGAGTTAAGCAGTTCCTCCGACTGGAAAGGCGTGGCGTTGACCGTAACGCAGTAAGGCTTATCAGGCAAGAGATTATTAACCATATTATGCTTGAAGTACGGTGCAGCGGGAACAAACGTATTCGTCCCCTCACCGTAATATATCTTCACGATCTGACCGTCGCTGTCCTTTGCTATGTACCATGCTGCATTTATCGTGAGGTCGCTGTTAGCCGCCCGGAGCTCTCTCACCGTCTCAGCCAGAACCCTTCCGCTTGCAACGGGATAGATATTCTCGTTTAAGCATGCCATAACACTCCAGTAAATCCCTATGGCTGACATAGCGGTGACCATTATGACCGACAGATACTTGACGAAGCTTGAGATGCTCTCCCTCACCTTGACTGTCTCTTCAGAATCAAATGCCACCCACAGGGAGAATATTATCATCATCCCTGCCAGTCCGTAGTGGTGAACCGAGATATATCTTGTGGCAATCACGTTGAAGAACAGATACGGCAGGATCATGAATCTCAGGACCTTGCCCGCCTTGCAGAAATACAGGCACACACAGTAGATAAGCACTGAGATCACCCCGGTGATCATCATTGTCATCATGCCGGTCTCCCCCTGTGTTCCGTTCTGAACGAGATTAGTAAAGAAAGCCTCTGATGGCAGGATAACAAGCAGCTTAAGATAATCCGCACAAAAAGACACCATTCCCTTACCAGTCGATACGGCAATGTAATTGTCGGGAGCGGGCATGATCTCACATATCAGCGCAGCGGCAAATACAAGGAGTGCGAGAAGGCCCGCTATCCTTCTGCGGTCGCTGAACACGGCTCTTATCGGGTTCCTTTGCTCCCTGACAGCACCCGATATTATTTCGATCACCCAGGCGAGTGCAATCCCGCCTGCAACCGCAATACCGTAGGCTGACCACATGCATGTGAACGCCAGAGACAGTATCAGCTTGCCCGGTGCCTCTTTACGTTTTCCAATATAGTGTGCACAGAGGAATATCCCCGCCACCATAAAAGCATACGGCCTTGCCAACAATCCGTACTGATAGAAAAAGAAATAAGTGAACGGTACAAGTGTCTTGACTATGTTGCTGAACGGCGCCCTGAAGACAAACACCGAGATCATTAGGACTGAGGATATGAATTGTATACTTTTCAACCCCAGCTCATAAGATACTCCCAGCTTGGCAGGTATCGATAACAGCAGGTGCCAGAACGGCGGATGCGATTCATAGTGAGGCAGATATAACAGGATATCCTTGTAGGAGGCATCCCTGGCGATCAGCCATGCCTGCGCTTCGTCCAGCGTCGGAACATGAAGCAGCAGCAATACAGCCAGCAGAACACCGTATATGATCAATATCACCGTACCTGCTTTGAACGCCGGCACGGCATTGTACCTTGATATCAGGGCTGAGAGAGAGCTGTTCTTCTTGTCTGCCATAACACTGCCTTTCGAAATGCTTATGAGTTATTATACTATAAGTGGATTTACACTACATCTTTGTAAATTTAAACAAGTTGTGATAAATTGTTGTCATGAGTAAAGTATATGTTGTAGGTCACAGAAATCCCGATACGGATTCAGTCGTCTCCGCCATGTCCTATGCGGCTCTGCGCAACGCGACAGGAGACAGGAATTACATTGCCTGCCGCCTCGATCACTTAAGCGATGAGACCAAGAGATTGCTGGCCAGATTCGGCTTTGAACAGCCGATGAGAGTCAAGGACATGAGGACTCAGGTGAGCGACATCGATTTTGACAGGCCTCCGGTCCTGGAGCCGTCTGCAACTCTCGACAGGGCATGGCGCACCATGAAGGAGAACAACGTAACTTCGATGCCGGTCGTCAATCCCGACGGAACGCTGTTCGGCACATTGTCTGCCGGAGATATTGCCACCTACACGCTCAATACAATTACCGATCCGTTCGTAAGTAACCTTCCCCTTTTTAATCTCCTCGGCGTGATCGAGGGACAGATCGTAAGGGATCCCGGATCCAGGGATGAGATAAGCGGCGACATCTTGATCGCCCTTCCCGGCAATGTCAACACTGCTTCTCTTGCCGGCAAAAATAAAATTGTGTTATGCGGCGATCAGAAAGATATCATCACCAAGGCCGTGCAGAATGACACTGAGGCCGTGATCATTTGCGGTGTTGCGCCGGACAGGGAACTGCTTAACGGCTTTGAGGAAAGTTCCACAACCGTGATATATACCCCTTTCGATGCAATGAGGACATCCAAGCTGATATATCAGTCAATACCGATCAGCCGTCTGTGCAAATGCGACGGGATCGTCTGCTTCCATATCACTGATTATCTTGACGATGTCAGGGATACCATTCTGGAGAGCAGGTTCAGGAGTTATCCCGTACTGGACGGCGACGGCAAGGTGTTGGGTACCTTGTCAAGGTATCATCTCCTCCGCCCCAGGCGCAAGAACATCGTTCTGGTCGATCACAACGAGTCGGCACAGTCCGTGCCCGGTCTTGAACAGGCGGAACTGATCGAGATCATCGACCATCACAGGCTCGCCGACATTCAGACGACACAGCCGATCAATGTCCGCAATGAACCTGTGGGAAGCACGACGACAATAATCGCTGAAATGTTCCAGGAGAACGGTGTCATGCCCACTCCCGAGATGGCGGGACTAATGGTATCGGCCATATTGTCGGATACGGTTATGTTCAAGTCTCCCACCTGCACTGAGCGCGACAGGATATTTGCCGGGAGACTGGCAAGGATCGCCGGCGTCACCATTGAGGAAATCGGCAAAGAGCTTTTCGATGTGTCAAGGAATTCAGACAGTTCAGCAGAGCATCTCATTAAGGCTGATTTCAAGGAATTCCATATTGCAGGTCAGACGCTGGGCGTAAGCCAGATTATCTGTGTGGATTCCAAGTCAATGCTCGAACGCAAGCAGGAATTCCTCGACACAATGGAAGAGATGAAGCGCAAGAACGGCTACGATATGATCCTGCTGATGCTCACGGACGTTCTCATCGAAGGAACCTACCTCTTCTACATAGGGAGCGATGATACGATAAGATATGCTTTCTCAACAGAGCCGCACGACAATGAGGTCTACCTTCCCGGCGTCATGAGCCGCAAGAAGCAGATAATTCCCATGCTCACCGCACTCTGGGGATGATCAGATCATTCTTCTGTTAACGCACCTTTATACTCAATACAAAGCATTGTAACGTCATCGAACTGGGGCGCACTCTTCACGAAAACCTTGATCGAAGCATCGACATGTTCCAATATCTTGCGAGGATTCTCTCCCTCAGCCTCACGAAGCGCCTGCAACATCCTATCTGTCCCGAATAACTCACCATCAGCATTAGTCGCTTCCGGCACACCGTCAGTATAGATGAACAGCTTGGCGTCGGGAGTCATCCGGAGCTCATACTGCTTGTACCTGGATCCTTCCATTGCACCTAAGACAATACCATGCTTATCCTTGACCAATTCAAAACTTCCGTCAGCCGGCTTGAACACCGGGAACTCGTGTCCTGCATTAGCAGCCTCCAGAACACCGGTCTCAAGATCCAGACATCCGTACCATACGGTAACGAACATCTCTTCCGGGTTGTTGGTACAGAGCTGGGTATTGACAAACTTGAGAACTTCCGCAGGACTGTTGCCCATCATTGCGATATTCTGAATAAGGATCTTCGATACCATCATGAACAATGCCGCCGGAATACCCTTACCTGACACATCAGCCATTACGATACCCAGATGCGTATCATCGAGCAGGAAAAAATCGTAGAAATCACCGCCGACTTCCTTGGCGGGATTCATGGATGCATATATGGTGAAGTCGTCCCTCTCCGGGAAAGCAGGAAATATATTCGGCAATGTATCAGCCTGTATCCTCGTTGCCATCGACAGCTCGACGTCAAGGCGCTCCTTCTCCTTCTGCTGGTTATTGTATTTCTCCGTCTGGATCTTGATGATTACATAGTACAAATATACTGCTGATATTACAGTCGCAAGGATAATGAACTGAACCTGCGAGAACAACAGCTGAAGTCCTATTGCAACAAGCGGTCCGAGCAGATAGATCCACAGTGAGGACGCAACCCTTCTGTCGAACTTATTCCTGTATCTGATGAGCATAAACATGCCCTGCGCCATCATGAGGATGTGCATTATATTCGAGATTGAATATCCCTTGGCCCTGTGATATACATTGGACTCATCGAAATAATAGTAGAAATCGGTAAACTGTGCCACGATCAGTCCTGCCACATGCAGCACCAGCAGTATAAGCATTGTGTAATATACGGTCTTGGCGTTCTTCCCAGGACTTGCAATATAAAGTATCAGTAGTGACAAAAGGAATATCATAAATCCCGATACAAGGAATTCCACAAACGTGACGATACGTATACCAACGGTAAACACAGTTCCCGCCTGTCCCTGCATCAGCATGCGGATCAGGTGCATTGAGATGTAAATATTGATCAGGGTGAAGAATAGCTGGAAATACTTCTTGACCTCTTCCCTGATATGCATTCCCGAACCGACATGCAGAAAACTGATACTGCAGATCCCGATGCCGGCAGCGATAAAAAAGAAATTAATAACATCAGCAACGTTAAACGTAAAATTCATATATTTATTTTACAATATAAACGGAAAACAGTTATATCAAGAATTCGCAAAAAATATCATCTGAAGGACGGCGTTGACGCTATAGCAGAGGAGAATTCCGGAAGAATTTTAAATTATTGCGGAAAGATGCAGACAAAAAACAAGTCCTGTTTGTCCTCAATCGTACTTACTTATAATATACTCCGGCCTTACAGCACCGGGATCTTCGACCCACTCACCATCACGGAAGCTGTAGCATACAGTTCCTATATCAGCCGACTGTACCCACAGATTGTATGTGTCTTTCTCCCAGCAGATGCCCTGGAAGTCACTCTTTCGGCATGGCGAGAATGTTGCTGCGACCTTTTTGTCACCTTTTGTGTTCATGATTGTGATCAGGATATCGCTGCCTTTATCATTGATTACGGTATAGTACCTCCTGTCGTGACTGTAGGCGGTATTCACCGTAAAACTCCCGTATTTTTTTAGGTGGTCTGCTTCAGCGTCTTCTCTGACCTGAGTCAGAAGCGGGCTCCAATAAGATGACATCTGATCGGAAAGTTCCATATAATAATACCCTTCCTCTTCAGGTTTGCTCGCACCACCCATACACAGCACAAAAAAATAGAGTTTGGAATTATATTCGAACAAGGATACATTTCTGCTGGTTCCGTCATATATCACTTTTATATTGATCTCAGAACTGTCGATTCTCTCAAATTCTTCAGGCTGATTCTCTGCATTTATCTTCAGATCACATTCATCAAGATGGTATTTCAAACGGACCGGGTTATATTGGGATTTCTCATTGAAAAGCTCAACAAATCTGTCCTTGTCAACGGTGACATCTGTTTCTGCCGCTTCTTTGATGAACTGTGCATTGTAACCCACTCTGAATTCGCATTCTATGTCGCCTTCAATACTCTCCATAGACTCCTTCTCTATCGGGATGAGCGAGAAACAACCTGTCATCAGAAAGATCATCATCAGCGTGACGGCTGTAATAAAAGACTTCCTCATAGTCAACTCCTTATCTCAGCCATGCTCGAGCTCCTCACCGAGTTCAAAAAACTCGTCGTAATACTGCTTCAGGAGCTCGGCATTGTCACCGTATTCCTTGTATTCCGCCTCTCCGGCGCCTGCTGTGAACAGTGCCTCGAGTTCGCTCTGACGCTCTTCAAGCCCGCTGATCATCTTCTCCAGAGAGCGCAGCCTTTCGCGCTTCCTGGCAAGTTCCTTGCGCGCCTTGGCCGGATTGACGGCAGCGGAAGAAGCGGAAGAAGATTCCGCAAGAGCACCTCCGGAAGAAGGCTTAACCTCAGCTTCGGATGTCTCATCTGCCGTCCGGTAATCCCGCAGGTAGTATTCATACTTATCGTAGATCTTCGCCCTGCCGTTCTTAAAGCCCAGCACGCGGTCTGCACATTTGTCGATAAAGAATCTGTCGTGGCTCACGCACACGATCGCCCCGTCGTAGTAGCTGAGCGCATCCTCAAGGATCTCACGCGAATTGATGTCTAAGTGGTTCGTGGGCTCATCGAGAACGAGAAGATCAGGGTTCTGATCGAGGAGCTTGCAAAGATAAAGTCTTGACCGCTCGCCTCCGGAGAGCATGCTTATGACCTTGAACACGGCCTCTCCCCTGAATCCGAACCTGGCCAGAAGGCTCCTCGCATCGGTAACTGACAGGTCGGAATCCGCAACGAGTTCTTCATATAGCGTACGCGACTCATCTTCGAAAGGAACAAACTGCCCCATCACACCGCACTTAAGCCCGGCAGACAGAAGTATCGTCCCGGAGTTCCCGTAAGCGTCCCCCGTCAGCATATGCAGCAACGTGGTCTTGCCGCATCCGTTGGGACCGCAGAAGAATATCTTCTCGTCCGCCTTCAGTTCAAAACTCACATCCGAGAACAACGGAGTATCCGAATCGTCGAACTGCTTACTTACCTGCTCACAGCTGAGGATCACGCGGTCGCTTTTACCCGTTCTCTCCACGGGAACAGCCTTGAAATTCATCTTGGCAAACTCCGCCGGCCTCTGCGACCTTTTGGCTTCAAGAATCTCTTCCAGCTTATCTACCATCTTCTCCCTCTGATGATAACCCGAGATATTGCGGTGGGACAGCATCGTCTGCTTGACTTCGAGCTGATGCTCGAATTCCGCCTCGAGGTTCGCGATCTCCGATTCGAGCGTCTTGAGCCGTTCGGCCTTCTGCTGTTTATACGAAGTGTAGTTGCCCTTATACTGCGTTATGTGACCGCCGTCGAGCTCTATGACACGCGTTGCCACGGAGTCAATGAAATGTCTGTCATGAGTAATCACAAAGACTGCTCCGCCATATGAATTGAGGAACTTCTCAAGCCACTCGATGGCCTCGAAGTCCAGATGGTTCGTAGGCTCGTCAAGAAGGATAACATCAGGATGCTCAACGATCAGCCTCGCCAGACAGACGCGCATTTTCTCGCCGCCCGACAGAGTCATAAGATCAGTGCGGTCATCAATGCCGCTTAATCCCAGACCTCCGAGTGCGTCGCGCAGCCTGTGCTCATAATCATATCCGCCCATTGCCTCATACTCTGCGATGAGGTCAGCATATGACGCCATCAGCTCGTGGCGTTCAGGATCGTCCGCGACCGATATCTCAGCTTCGAGAGCGGCTATATCCGCCTCCAGTTCCTGCATCCTCTTCGGCTTAAGGCTCGATGATGACAGGTCCTGCTCATCCATGTTCTGCGACAGGAATCCCGCCACCGTATTGCCGTGCATTATCACACTGCCCGAGGATGGCTCATATCTGCCGCTGATTATCTTAAACAGCGTTGATTTGCCGGTTCCGTTGTCGCCGACAAACGCGATCCTGTCCCCTTCTTCCACACGAAAAGAAACACCGTCCAGAATACGACGTTCCCCAAAATCCATCGAAATATTGTCAACAGTGATCAGCGGCATTACTCAACGATCGACCCCGTAAAAGATATCTGGAACTTGCTCTCACGTATATCGGTTATCTTAATGACTACCTCGTCGTGATATTTGATCCTGTCAGCCTTAGCCCCCTCCGCATTAATATACATCGTGGGGCCGAGATTCGGTGTCGGAGCAGAAAATATCTGCCCGTACGTATAGTCCTTATTCGCGTCAACCAGGACAGTTTTGCCCTTGACATTCTGGCCGCCGGCATGAGCCGCATACATCTCCTGCGGATTCGGATAATCGGCATCCTTACCGCACCCTGCAAGAACAAAAGTCATGCACAGCAGCGACATAATTACCATGAGCACAGATAATGATTTCTTCATAACACTCACCACATCAATTCTTCTCTGCTATAGCCTCGATCTCGCAGAGAGCACCCTTGGGAAGCGCCTTGACTGTGACGCATGACCTTGCAGGCTTGCTGACGAAATACTCCTCATAGACTGCATTGAACGTACCGAAGTCAGCCATATCCGTGAGATAGCACGTTGTCTTGACGACCTTGCCCATATCTGACCCTGCCGCCTCGATGACGGCTTTGACATTCTCACAGGCCTGCCTCGTCTGCTCCATTATAGATTCGGTATCGATAGTCCCGGTCTTGGGATTGATCGGGATCTGTCCGGAAGTGAATATAAAACCCAGCGCCATCTGCGCCTGAGAATAAGGTCCGATGGCCTCAGGCGCCGCATTTGTTGATATAGTATACATAGCAATACCCTCCCTCGACGTGTTCTCGACATATTATAGCATATTGTATAGAATTAACCGTATCACAGTGGATCCGGAGGAGATAGGATGAGAATGACCAAGAGAATGGCAGCCGTCTTTGCGGTAACAATATTGCTGTTGACTGCGGCTGTATTGACATCATGCAGCAGGATCGACAGAGAGAGAGTTACAAGGCGCATCAGATCTTTTGCAAACGCTGTATCCGACCTTGACTCCTCAAGACTTCAGAATCTGTCGGACATCATAACCGGCAAAGATGCCAAGCGCATCATCAGCAGCATGAAGATGGATGGTCTGGATGACAAAGAGAAGAGCGTCAAGCGCGCCATCGCCTCCACTATAGAATACAAGCTCGACGAAGAATCCATCCGCGAAGGCAGCGGTGACGACACCGTTTTGTGCACAGTCACATTCACGATCGTCGATTATGCTTTTGTACTGGATGACGATTCCCTGACATCTTCCTCTGACATGGTCAAGGCGATTAATTCATCCTCACGAACCAGGGATTACAGCGCGGAGCTTGAGTTGATGCTCGAAGATGATGAGTATATCTTTACCGAGGAGTCTGTTGCCGGGCTTGCCGGACTGTATTCTTTCCTGGATGAGGAGATCAAAATACCATTGTCGGCCGCAGAGATAAGCAAAATGATCGACCGCATTGTATGGAAGAGCGGCGGAGAAGAGAACAACACAAACATCGGTAAGATCGAATTTGACCTGACTTTCAAAGATTATCCCGAAGCGGATTACTACTACAAAGTATTCAGAGACGGAGTGGAATTATACCGGAGCCGCCCGCTGCACACCGAGGGCAATGTCGCAAATGCTGTTTTCGGGCAGGAGCAAGGCGCCGTAATGGATGGCGAATATCTTGCAGAAGGCGGATACGAGATCTATATATACCTAACTGACGGCGATATTAATATCATATCAGGGTACAGCTATGTTAATGTTAATAAGCCCGCGCCCACTCCGGTCCCTGTTCCCGCCGGGTCAGTCACCGCCGAATTCACGGGAACGTGCGAATTCCTCAAGCAATCCCTGGGCAAGGATTGCGACACGGTAAAGAAGGGCATTGAGGAGCATTACGGCACAAAACTCAAGGAGGCGGACAGATTCTCCAATGTAGATAGTTCTATCTCCGAACCATATTGCGAAGTATCTTTTGACTGCAAGATAAAGATCGGCGATATTGTTTTCAACAAGATCATAATCAATTATATCGAATCCAACAACTATGTTTACTCGATCGGGTTGCACAATAACGGGTCTGACGAAGACACCAACAAACAGAACTTCAACAGCAGTTCATCCCAGCTGGGCAGCATGTACGGTGATCCGTTCTCTTCCGGCAGCTTTGATAATTATGATTATTACACCTTCAAATCGCCTGACGGATTCTCCTTCTTCTCATGCTTCGCAGACTGGGCGCAAGACGGCAACTTCACTTCGATCCTGAGTGCCTACAATATCAACGACGGTTATCACACTGATGAGTTTAAAGAATAAGACAGCAGTTTTTGTTATAATGGAAAGACAAAGAAAATTAAGGGGGCTTCACTATGGGTTTAATCGAGAGGACTTACAAGAACGGAGAGATAATAATAAAGGAAGGCGACAACGGCACAAGCTTTTTCCGTCTTCTTGAAGGGAGCGCCTTCGTTTATGCGGGCTTTGGCAAGAACGACCAGGTCAAGCTGGCTGTCCTTGAGGAAGGCGAGTTTTTCGGTGAGATGGCCATTCTCGAAGCTTATCCCAGGAGTGCAACAGTCGTGGCCAAAGGAACCGTCCGCGCCATAGAGATCCCCGAGAGCGACATGAATGCCTTCTTCGCAGAAGATCCTTCCATGATCGCCGAACTCATGGCACACCTCGGCAACAGAGTCTGTGCGATGGCCGCAGACTTGAGAGAGGCCGAGACGCTTCTCGGCGAACTTCGTGAATCCGAAGCATCCAAGAACAAGAAGTCATTATTCTCCAAGATCAAGAAGCATATCGACATGTATCAGTCGAATAAGAACAAGATCACCGAACCGGACAAGGAATCGATTCGCGATGCTCTCAAAGCAATACCCGACGACGGCACCGGCAACTTCAAGACATACGGCAAAGGTCTGATCATATTCAAGGAGGGATCCGTCGACAACAACATGTACATCCTTCACTCCGGCACCGTCGGCATGTACAGCGGATACCGCACCAAAGAAGCACTCAAGCTCACCGAGTTCACCGCACCAACCTTCTTTGGCGAGATGGGCATCATCTCCGACGAACCCAGGAGCGCTTCCGCAGTCGCTGAAGAGAGCGGCACCAGAGTCGAATCCATCTGCCGCGATGACCTCGAGCCGATCTTCAGATCCTGCCCCGCCAAGATCGACATGATCCTCCGTCACCTGTCTTACAAACTGAGGAAGCTCAACAGCGACTTCCTTAACACATGCAAGGAGATCACTGAGATCTACAACAATAAGTGAGTTGATCGGATTTCAGGTTGTAAAGATAATAGGGGTTGTCTCAAAAGTGATTAGTTCACAGAGGGGCAACCCCTTTAAATTGTTCAAAACTTTATCCGATGCACGGGGTAAAACCATCAAAACCTTGTCTGAAACATCGTTTTTGTAGAAAACCTTGTTTTTGAGCATGCTATCGCCAGCCCAGGATGGTTTCTGAACTGTTTTTTGTTTTTCTAAGCTGATTCCGGGAGAGGAAACAGAGCTTGTCCGATTCGGCCGCTTTGTATTCGATTGTGGAGCTTGTTGAGATCAAATGCTATCGCTAACAAAGTGTATTCCGTTGCGACATTTTCTTTGCCACGCATAAGAAATCTCTTGAACCCGTAATCCTGTTTTGTAACTCCAAATACTCCTTCGGCCTGAATGGATCTGTTGACTCTTAGTTGGATTCCTTTTTCTGAAGTGATATTGTCTCTGCTTTCCTGTCTGAATGCATCGAATACTTCACTTACCTGAATACTCTTTGTGTATTGACCTTTGTAACATTTACCGTAGTAAGGACATCCTTCACAGGATTCGCATCGGTAGATCTTGATCGTGCTCTCATATCCCGTGAAGCCTTTCTTGTGTTTGTTTCCGGAGAAACGAAGTTTTCTTCCGCCTTTACAGGTATATTCATCCTTTTCCTTGTCGTAATCCATCGTTAGTCTGAATTCCATTTCTCTCTGGAACTTCTTTGTCTTGGAGTACTCGTAATTGGATGGCTTGATATAGGAAGTAATATGGTTGCGTTTAAGGTGATCGTAGTTTTCTTCGCTCTCGTAGCCTGCATCGGCAATGAGATTATCGAAGTTTCTTCCGTAATTTCTGTTGAGCTTGTTAAGAAACGGAATAAGTGTACGCACATCAGATCTTTCTGCAGATACGTCTATTCCGACGATGTATTCACTTTCAACCGCTGCCTGGATGTTATAACCAGGTTTTAACTGACCGTTACGCATATAGTCTTCCTTCATGTGCATAAAGGTCGCATCTTTATCTGTCTTGGAATAACTGTTTCTGCCTTTAAATGTAGCTTTGGCAGTCTCATACTTATACTGCCTGGTCTTAAAATCTTCTATCGTTTCTATCTGTTTTTGTATCTCGGACTTTCTCTTACCGGTTCCGTAAACGAATACCGTACCATTACAATCTGCAATAAGCACCAGATCGTTCAGCACCTTCTGAAGATACTGAGACGTGATATATTCAGGAACAACAGCAATGCTCAATTCCTCTTTGAGATATTTGGTTGCCTTGGTCTGAAGTTTTGCTTCGTTCTTCTCGATAGCACCTCGCCATACGAAGGAATACTTATTAGCATTGGCTTCTATCTTTGTTCCGTCGATAAACAGGTTCTCAAATTGTATCTCGTCAGCTTCAGCCAACAGATTAACCAGCTGAGTAAGCAGGCCTTCTACACAATGCGTTAGATGCTTTTGGCGGA
>Ga0310691_10001016_pt1 | contig 46137 bp, 38 predicted proteins | sample 176DNAGHGlowgp2_FD_203887 | JGI IMG/M metagenome (GOLD analysis project Ga0310691, IMG submission 203887) | Sheep rumen microbial communities from Palmerston North, Manawatu-Wanganui, New Zealand - 1766 DNA GHGlow gp2 (v2) (version 2) | ecosystem: Host-associated > Mammals > Digestive system >... | reverse complement strand
TAATTTGTTTGTTGTCTGTTCCAGTTCCAGTTGTTCCAGTTTAATTTCGAGTACCCCCAACATCACCTATTATCATATATAACTATATATATATTAATAAGTTATAAAGTCTTAAGAAGGGGGTATGGCACCTCTTTTTTTAATTGGAACAATTGGAACTGGAACGCAACACTCTTCACTCTTCATTCTTCACTCTTAACTCTTCTACAAAGCCCCCAAGTGCCACGCACAACTCGTTGTACACTCCCAGGGCATAGCGCTCCAGGCTGAAATTCCCGTCCGCCTTCATGGGTCGGAAGTTCGGGCGCAGCGTCCCGTCAGCGCCCTGGGTAACGGTAATGTACTTGCCGCGGAAGATGTGCGGGTTACGTTTCTCGCCCGCATATCGCATTTTCTCCTGGAAGACATAGTGATCCTCCCTGTCGTTAGTCAGAAAGCCCACATACACTTTACCCATCTTAGTTCTAAGGTCCGTGCGGAGGATAGTCTTAATGTCCACGCACAATTCTGTGTTGCAGTTAAATACCTTTTTCATATTCTTTTTATCGGTATTAAATGCCCTTCCGGCACTCAGCACGATGATATAGAAAGGCGTTCTTCGTCTCGTGCCGCCGGAGCCGTGCTCAGTTTTTGACTGCCGCCCCTCCTTCTGTAAAAAAGAAAAGCAGCAGAAACTCCGGTCTCTTGGAATTCCTGCTGCAAAGGTACGCACTATCGCCCATCTGGTCTATAGTGCATAAATGTACTATAATTATGAGGTTAGAGGCCCAGCCTGGCTGGAACGTCAACGATAACGTCAACGATAACGTCAACGATAACAATTTAACCCTTTAACTTTTTAACCCTTTAACCTTATTAGAGGTTAGGGGTTAGAGGTTAGCGGGTTCCCCTCTCCTCGGAGAGGGGTTAGGGGTGAGGCTGGTTATCAGAACATTTCGTCGATCATGGAGCGCCACCGTTGCGGCTTCTGCGCATTATACACCTGCGTCAGGGATGAATACAGGCGGGATACGCCAAACAGATTGTTCAGGCTCTCCTCCGGAAAGTTCTCGCCCGCGTTGCCAGTAATGGTGTACTTGTAGTTATAGACGCGGCCCAGGAAGTATGCCAGCTCGGCCGTGCAGGGCTTCTTGCCCGTACCTGTCCAATGGTATCGGCCGTCCTCCGCCGGCTCCATGTATTGCAATTCAATGGCCCGGGCAAAGTACTTCCTTGCCCTGGGAGTATTCAGGTCCTTGGGCAACCCGTTCTTGTTGCCCGATAACCGATAACCGTTAACCGATTCCCCGTTTCTGTTATCTCCCTCCCATTTGGGGGAGGGTTGGGGAGAGGGGCTGCTGCCGTTAACAATCACCACCTTCCCGTTATCGTGTATGTCGAACATAGGCCCTTGGAACGTCACGTTCCCCTTGAACGTAACCGACAGGGCGTCACTCATTTTCTTATCCATCTGGCATTCCTCCTATATTAACCTTGTCGTTATCCCTGACATCATACATAGCACCGCCGAATGTAGGATTGTTCATATTTATGCCGTTCTGGGCCGATGGCAGAATCTGGTACACGGATGGAGCGGAAGCCTTGGCACGGGCCAGCTCCAGTTCCTCCAGGCGTTTGCGTTCATCGGCAAAGATGGCGTCCGCCCCCTGCTTAATCAGATTCCATATATGCAGGCTCGAGAGAATATTCTGCATCCCCTCGAAATCCTCTAAAGCGCTCTGCAGACCTTTGGTCTTCACACACGCAGCTATGCACTCCACAATCTGGGAGGCGATGGCAGTATTGTATGATGAGTTTGGGTCGTACATAGCGGATGCTGTTTTATTAAGAGGTTTTTAGGATCAATAAATCTAAATGCGAAGATAGGAAGTTTATCCGAATCACACATCATCTACAGCACACATTTTCATAGCTCAGGCATATTATATTGATGTTTATCAAAAAAAGGGAATCCTCCAGTTATTTGAACTAAATTTAAACAAAAATTGATACAGAAAAGGGGTTGGAAAAAACTTCTAAGCCGTTGCTTTTTATTCATGTCCATAAATCCAGAACCACATTTCCCTTGTTTAAGGTTAACGTTAAGGTTAATCTAACCATGGCTTCCCAATCCAGTTTTCTCAAGAAAAACTCCCGTTTTCTTTGTGCGTATTGGATTAATCGCTATATTTGCAAACGATAGGGCAAGGAATGCACCTTTATGGAGCAGAGAACCCTCAGCGGAGGTGCCCTTCAATCTTAGTGGTTAAGAATTAGCATTTGCTATCTCCGTCAATCCCTGAGAATGTAGGAAGTTCAAAAGGCGCAAACATCGGAAGATGCCAGTAATTCGTTGAAGAGATTTGTGAATGCTCACGCTATAGGCGTGGGCTTTCCGTATCTTCGAATTATGGGCGATTCCTACAGCCTTCAGGGAAAGATATTGAGGTTCACGCTTTTTCTATGCCTGCGAGTAACGAGTATCTAATCCTAAAACGCTAAGGTTTATGTACGTTAGTAAAGCTTATGAAACAGCTGTAGATTCTTACGGTGATGTCCGCACCTTAGTTCGTGGACTTCCTTACCAGTGTCCCGACGATTGGGAAGAAGTGTTAGACTCATTAAATGAAGATAGTGAGTTATATCTTGCAAAGGAGCCGGATAACCCCAAAGACAAATTAGCAATAGCTGCATATCTTGGTGATAGGCGTGTTGGATATGTAGCGGCTTCAGACAACGGTAAAATCTGGCTTTATCTCACAGACGAGAAGATGCCTTGCAAGTTCATCGAGAGATTTGATGCAAGCTTCAAGATTTCTTTCGAGAATCCTCGATACTTATTTGAAGATATGTCCTTTGAGGAAATTTATAGAGATAAGGATGGTGTAACAGAAGAACCATTCCCCGAATATGAGATACCTTTTCTTACGAATCCAAAGGATGAAAACTATGATTGGCTTGATGACAGAACGTACATCATGGACTTGGAAAGGTTTATACCAGACTTCCGCAGGAAACTGGCAACACGTATGATAATTCTTGTAGGACGAAAAAACAGTAGGGGTGAATACTGCTACTATCTGCCTTATGCTAATAATATCATTGCCGACATACATGATGAAGATATTAAGAATACCATCGACGAATACGGATTTGTCATTGCCTTACCCGATGTTCCAATGATGACAGAACGTGGAGGTATTCTTATGGACTTACATGTCACATACTTGACGGGAATAATATTCTGGACATTTGACTCTATGCACCAGTCTGAGTTTGTTTTCCATTTGAGAGAAGACTCTGATGAACGATCCCAAAAGAAGGACAAGAAGACAGTCAAGAAAGCCCTAAATAAGGAATCTTCCCGAAGAAAGCGTACTCAAATAATCCAAGCTGAGGAGTCTTATGAAGTATCAGACCTACCCGATGGCGGAAAAAATGTTTCGATGGATGTCATAGTGCCAGAGGATGGTGACGAGGATTTTGATTTCTGCACATACGAATGTCGTATCAGCGACAAGAAGCAGATAAACCTCATTAAGAAGTATATGAAACGCTATGAAAGTGGTAAAGAACCTAGACCTTTCATTATGATAGGCAGGCCCTGCATAGGATTAGACGATGTCGATATATTCTATTCATTGGATGGTGAGATTATTTTCAATTTCATTTTTGACGAGGGAATTAAAAGTTGGATTAGAGAAGCTGGGTTCGTACTGGGAAAAGTAAAATCATATCAGCCAAGTTCACTTTGGCCGAATGAATTAGATATAACTCTATCAGTCTCTAAAAGCAAAAATGGTGAGACTCTTTTCAAACAGGCTTCGGAGGAGGCTATGGACTATATTGAAGATTATACCGATTCTAGTGCTGATTATCAAATTGAAACAGAAATTATAAATGCAGTTGAGAATTATAAGGTTGGAGATTCAGTAGCGCCTTATAAAGTACTTATTATTCCCCAAAACGGTATAGGCTTATGTACAACTTTAGATGGAGACGAAATTGCAACAATTGTTGATGATGACATCATAGAGTTAGCAGAAAATAACAAGGGAGTATTTGGGTATATAATTGATGTTGATTACGATGACGATGGTGAATTCAAATATAACGTATGGTTTAGAATAAGAGTTTCAAAAAGTATTCCGAGACTATAATAAAATAGTAACTAATTTAAATAATTATGGGCGTATTTATCAAACAAGCCAACCGATGGCTGATGTGTGAGAGCATGAAGGAAAACAGTTCCATCAATGAATATCTTGAGGAATTGGGATATGATCACAATCAATTCTACAGCTATACTGATTATCATAAGACTTATGATGATGAAACGAGAGATGATAATATCTTTGCTGTATGCTTAAAGGCAATGTCAGAAGAGATTATTTGCGTCATTGCCAATAAGGGAAGGACTTCGTTAATGGATGAAGAAGTCCGCGAATACATGCAAAATTTCGATTTCAAATTCCAGTATAGTCTTTATACATTGGAGAGCGACTTGGATAGTGCTATTACTAAACACAATTACACTATTAAATTTGTTGCAGAGGCTTTGGGGCTTCCATATTCACCAAATGACAAGATGCTGTATAGCGAAAAGTTCAAGTATAATTTCTTCTTTGAAGGAGGTTTCTTAGTTGGCTACGAGACTGCTGATGGTTACAACAGGGAGGCACACGAACTCAAAGATAGCACACCAGAATTTTATCAATTATTTGAAACTCACGCACGGAATTATCACAGGACCAATGAAAAGGCCATTATTAAAGAAATAAACATTCAGGCGAAAGCTTATGAAAATCTTCCTGGCGGTGTAAGAAACGAATATTTCTATGATTATAAGAATGCTGACAATTCTTTTAATATTGCGATGTTGTTGGTTACGAAATATCAAGGAACAGAGAATGAACTATGTCTTACTTATGATGAATGTAAGTGCGTTTGCCATAATGAACTGATATTCGAAAGTGAATCTGTAGAAGGTTTGGATAAGGTCTTAAGATATAAGTATCGCAACTATATTCTATCCTTCGACGATAGTGGTAGTTTCCTTTCCTGCAAAGAAGAACAGCATGGTAACGTCTTGTTGACAAGCGACTGCATAGATAATCAAAAAATGGAAAAGAAAATAATTGGATTAGATTTCAAACTAGGAAATATTTCATACGATAACCTTGAAACACTCAAGAGCTATCTGACAGAATTGTCTCAAGGGAAAACTCCTACATGCTATATTTATTCCTCCTTAGGCGGCTCAATAGGTTGCTATGACAGCGATGACAACTTGTTTTACAACTTCCACAATTCGGAATTAAATGAATGGATCCAGGAAGAGGGTTTATTAGTAGGTGTCTTTGGCGTAGACAAAATCGACACCCCAGATATAGAAGGCGTTATCACTTTGCCGTTGAGTGTTTATTTTCATGCAAAAGAATGTGATGATAAATATGAAACCGCCATCTATAGTTTAAGAGTACTTCATATGGAAGAATTGAGAAGAAAGGGTATAACATTTTAAACGAAGCGAACGGGGATTCCCCTGTTGCCCACACTGTCGACCTCACCAGCATCGACATAGACAAGTGAACAAAGAAATGGAGATGGGGCGTGGAACAAAAATATGTGCTGGTTCATTCCATTTGTGCGGTAGTGAAAAAAGCAAAAAGAGCCCTCGACAAAATCCAAAAGATAGTTCTGAGGGTTCTTTTTGAAAATAGTTTCAATTTTCCTTTTTCAGGATGTCGAAAGTGGTGCCCTTACGGTAAACGACCTCCTCACCTTCACGCTCACAAAACTCCCGCAGCACCTGAAGGTCAATACTATTTCTCCCAAATCTTTGTTCCATCTAATTGTTCTGTTAGTAAAGAAAAGCGGATAGAGTTACCTATCCGCTATATTTTAATAATATATCCATGTTATTGGGGGAAATAAAAAAGTGATCAGCCCGTTTGTCTATTGGACATAGCCAATTATAACGAAAATGCCTTTCGTTTCCCATTTTGAAAGAAAAAATGCCAAAGAAAAGGCGTTATTAATGAAAATACTGTATCTTTGCAGTAGAAAACAATATATTTTGGTTATGACAACATTTGCATTGAATAACTTGTGGGCATACCTGCAGGGGCTTTCACTTTCAAAGAAAGACCGTGAATGGCTAGCTAACAAGCTGATTATGCCGAAGGAAACCTATTTGAAGGAGGATGATAATGCTCGCTTGGATGAAGCATTAAAAAAGTTCAGTGGCGATTTCGGAGGCTCCGCTGATGCTATGACTATAGCTGAAGAGCTCCGGCAGGGTGCCGAGATGGTTAAGGAGGTAGAAACTTGGTGATTATGAGTACACACAACATCTATCTCCTCGACACATGCATTTGTATTGCATTGCTTAAAAAAAGTCCAACTGTAATTCAACGTCTCAGAGAAGTTGGCACGCATAATTGCAAGATTTCTGACATAACGCTGGCAGAACTTTATTTTGGCGCATATAAATCAGGCAGGAAGAAACATTTTAACGATGTTGCTGAGATTTCCAATCTCTTTGAGAAATATCCTATTCAATATACCCGCAAATACGGAGAAATACGATGGAAACTCGAAAAGCAAGGTTTTCGAATTGGCGATATGGATATGTTCATTGCTGCTACTGCTCTTGAAGAGAATGCAATCCTTGTAACTGGCAACATTAAGCATTTTGAACGGATACCGGGTCTGAATATTGAAAATTGGATGGAGTGCTAATTGCTCATTATTTTTAATAGGTATGAACTTAACAATTCTTGTCTCGTAATGTTTAACTGAGAGGGGCAACGAGAGTTTGCGACCTCTCATAGCATTACGAATAATATGAGTAAAAGTAAAAAGAGGACTCCTGTATGCACATGGTGCTACTGTAAGTCGCAAAAGCGAGGCAAGCAGATTAGCCATCGTAAGTTTCGTCGTTATGAACAAATACTTGTTCAAACAGGAGAGTTCAACAAACTTCCTTTCCGTCAGTGGGAAATTGTATCTCAATGGGATTTGGGAGGAGATGGCAAACACTTTTTTGGTTACCACATGACCGAAGATTGGTACATCCGATTGATGAGAAAATAAGTTGCCGCTCGCAGAACTCCCGCAGTACCTGAAGGGCAATACTATTTTTCCCAAACCTTTGTTCCATTCCGTTGTTCTGTTAGTACAAAAATAAACGGATAGTGTTACCTATCCGCTATATGCTTTTACCTTTTTAATAGATTACAGCCCCTCGATTTCTTCGGCAGTGAGGCCGGTATATCGGGATATCTGCTTAATGGGGAGTCCGTCTTTCTTCATCCGCTGGGCGGTCTGCATGAGGGTTTTATAGGCGGTGCTCTCTTGAATGACTACTTCGTTCTTCTCCCACTCTTCCCAATCTGTGTCAGCGAGGTAGCGGGTGACTTGTTCGCGAAGAGGCTGTAGGTCGTCTTCAATAACATAATAGACGGTATCCTCGTCAATCATGTAATAGTCGTGGATGAGCACATGACGCATTTTCATAATCTTATCCCATGGGGTGTCGGGATGCGATTTACGAAAGGCTTTGGTGAGTTTGTAGGCTGCCTCGCCAACAATCTCAATATTCTTCACAAGACCATAGAATCGAATCTTGTCTGAGGTAAGTTCTTCCTTTGACTTCCCCACTGTGTAGGTGAGGATGATGTCGATGGCTTCAAGGATATGCTCCAGGCGTTCGCGGTCTCTAACGGTTTCTCTCATATATTAGTTTCCTGTCTTGGTTAATACTTTCTCTCACTCGTGGACGTAATGCCTTTTCAGGTACGATGTCCACGGGGCGGTCGAGAATCTTTTCCAGATCGCAAATCATGCCAGCGTGCTTCAGCAGGCTCACCCGTGCATTCTCATCGAACTGCACGAGGATGTCGATATCGCTCAGTGGTGTTTCTTCTCCACGGGCGAAAGAACCGAAAATCCATGCCTTCAGGACAGGCTGCGTCTTGAAGTAGTCGGCAATAGTCTTGTTGATCATCTGGGTGCTCATAAGCGGGATGATTTTATTGTTTCCGTCGGCAAAGTTACGAAACATTCCGCACATTCTTAGCAATTCCCCCCGAAAAAAATACAAGTTTTAATGCTGATTTCCACAAAAAAGCCCTCGGCGGAGGCGATATGCAACTGCCAAGGGCGTGTATTTGAATGACGCGATGCCCGTCAAATTCAGAAGGGTGACAAGGGACGGTCGGGTGACAAGTATCGGAGCCGGAAAACTTTAAGGGACGAAAAGGTTCGGGCTGATTTATGGCCATAGGTTCAAGTCCCCCCCCCGTTCTGTTAGTACAAAAAACGGATAGTGCTGAAAATGCGCTACCCGCTTCTATATGATTATATATCTATGTGACAATTATTTCTCGGCAAAGGTACTGTCAGCTTTTTCAAGTTCAAGACTGACCATGATCTGGCGGTCTTCTTCCTTAAGATTCATATATTAGTTGTTTGTCTTGTTCAACATTATAGAAAAACATAGCGTGTGGCCCGTTGTACCATTCGTTCTTGGAGTATGTGTGTACGCTAAAGGACTGCCAAAGGTCGTAGCCACGAACAATAATGGGATAGGCGTAACGACGGAAGTCCTCATCGCTGTCGCCGCTACCCTTCTTGTCAAGAAGTAAAAGCAAATCCCAGTCTGAGTCCTCGTTCCAGTCGCCGCGAGCGCGGGAGCCATAGAGGTAGAGCGAACTGCCCTTTGGCAATACGCGTGCAGCTACCTGTCGAATACTATCAATTACTTGCGTTCGTTCCATGTCCAGTTATTATTTTCACATAAATCCCGCTGCAAAAATACATTTATTTCCTGACATATTGCATTTTCCAAGCAAAATATTATCGAATTTCCACATCTCTAAGGGCAGAAATGTTAATAGAAATCCCTTAAACGTCCCGTTTTACTCAGAATAGGGCATAAAAAATCCCCGCGGGGGGAGTCCTGCGGGGCTGGGATATCGGTTTACTCGCCAAAGATTTTCTGCAGTTCTCTTTCGATTTGTTCTCCGCGCAGACCGCGCTTCAAGATGGTGCCGTCGGGAGCAAAGAGGATGATTTCGGGGATGCCGGTGATGGCGTAGATGTCTGTGGCTATCTCCTGCGAATTGATGATTTGAGGATAGGGAATCTTCTCTTCCTCGATGGCTTTCAGCGTGTCTTCGGGCTTGTCCCATGCGGCAATGCCGAGGACTTGCAGGCCCTGGTCTTTATGCTTGTTGTAAGCGGCAATGAGGTTGGGAATCTCGGCTCGACAAGGGCCACACCACGATGCCCAGAAATCGACGAGCACATACTGCCCGTTGCCCACATAGTCAGAGAGCTTCGTGGTCTTGCCTTCGTACTCCACGGCGAAGTCCACGAACATGCTACCCACGCTGGTCACGGGTTGCGCTTTCAGCTTGTCGTACGTCCGTTTCAAATCGCCAGAGAGATAGGGTGTCTTGCTGATGTATTCTCCATTTTCGCGTATCATCTTGTCGTAAAGTTCAATCCATCGGGCTGCATCTAAATACACGCGTCCTTCGTTGACAAGGAGGATAATACCATAGACATCGCGTGTATGACGAGAGATAACATCATAGATGACTGCCGCCTTATCCTCCGTCTCGTCCATGCGCCGGTTGAAAGTTGCTATTTCGTCGCTGACAGGTGTGCCGCTCTGCTGCAACCAGTTTTCTTTCATTCCTTCCACTCGGGTAGTTCCTTTGTCAATGAACAACCAGCTCAACGACAATTTGCTTGTTGTATATGGCACGGAGTCTGTCTGCACGAGCACGGTGGTTGTGTCGTTAAGGTTGCACAAAGCCATTTCAGGCAAATCGCCCTCTATCGGCGTGATGATGCCGTTCACGACTTCTATCGTGCAGATTTCCTGTGCCTTCAGAATATCTACCACAGACATGATGCCCGTGAACTCAGGATGTCCGATGTTGCCCTCAAGGCGATAGTGGATTTTCGCCTGCCCGGCTAATGTAACAAGTGTCAGCAAAGCGATGATGAGAGTCTTTTTCATAATTGTTTCGTTTTTATGGACACAAAGTTAGGGTGTTCCGTCGGAATCTCCGAATAACTTTACAAGAATTCCCTAATATTTTGTTTTCTTAACAATGGATAAAACATCTTTATGCGGCGAGCAAAACATCTTTATGTCTATAGATAAAACTTTTTTCTACTTCAGACAAAATTATTGCCCAGCCACAGCGACGAGGGCGAGCAGGATGGTAATGATGGCATGTTTCATGTTCATAAATTATTTTTGTCTAATGTGATGTTATTCAAATTATTTTCGTACCTTTGCGGCATAAAACAAGTAAAAATGATGAGCCATGACCTACCTCAATCCGTTCCACAAGGAAGCGACAGAGCGCAAGATTCGGAAGATAGACGAATCCTCGCGATCGCCGATGAACTCCGAAGACGCTGCCAACTATATGAAGCAGAACTACGAGGCGGCGAAAGCCATGTAAGTAGCCGCGAAGCAGAAGAACGTATTGTAGAACAATACGCGAAGGAAAAAAATCTATGGGTTCCATACTCCGACGTAATAGGATTCGGCTCACTTTTTGCGATTTCGTCTTCCTTGTAGAAGCCGCCAAGATGGATGACGGCATATCTGCATCCGTCGAATTCAATAACCGTATCCTTGTAGCCGTTTTCGTCTTCCCAAAGACGGACTGTGAAAGCTTGGTTCATAGCCATCTTCATTAACAAGTTCCCTTTAATTTTGATGACCTTGCTCGCTTTCATTTTTTTGAAGTTCTTAATCTGCTCGTACTCTTCGACAAAATGATGTACAAGAGAGAGCGAATCGCCAAATTCAAAAGTTTCAGCCACTTTTACATGTTGAGCATCAGGAAAGGAATCCAACAAGTTCACAAATTCTATCGCAGGATTGCCCCTGTATTTCTGAAACAAGTGTTCTAAATCTTGATTCTGTGCCTGCCCAGCCATAGCGAAGAGGGCGAGCAGGATGGTGAAGGTGATTTGTTTCATTCGAAGTATTCTTTTTTGCCGTTGATGAAGGACTTGAGGGTGAGCCATTCGGTGGGGATCCATTCTACGCCTCTGGTATTGAGAATGAGGAAGTGATAGCCATGATTAGCATCTTCTCCATAGTTGAAAATACTTATCCATGCCAACCTGTCCTCCGCCTTCGATACTGCACTTATGAGAGCAAGTATCACGAGTATTGTTGTCTTTTTCATCTTTTCAAAATTTCACGCTTTATTACTTATCTTCCTTTGGCTTCATCCCTTTGAAGTAGGTAATTTCTTCGTTGGTGACATACTTTACAGAAGGCCAACTTCTGGGAATCCATTGATTACCTTTGGTATAAGCCACTAAGAAATGGTAGCCAAAACCATCTTCTCGTGCTTGGATTGAATAATTGACTGTAGGACTATATTCATCAAGGCAAAATAGAATTTCGTAAGGAAAAGCACGAAAACTTACTCCGTAGTTATATTGGTAATATAATTCCTGAGGACTATTGGTATATCTCTGCGCTAAGTTGTCAATGGATTCAAGCATCTCGTTTGCAAGTTGTTTTTGGTCATGCGGAACAGTATAAATGGTGGCTTCAGTCACTCCTGAGCATGTGGTTCCATCAAGACAGAATTTACTTCCCCAAACAGGCTCGTTATTACCACAGCGCCAAGCAGAATCTGAATATGCCTCATCGTGCTGCCAAAGTGCTTTGCGAGGTTTGATGCGATGCTCTTTGAACAGGCGGTCGATGTCTACAATCATCATCTCTCGCGTATAGGGCTCATGTCTTGATGACGTCTGGGGTACGGACACTGTATAGATGAGACTTCCCGCGACCGAACCTTCATGAACGAATGGCTCTAAATGGAAATCTAGAAACTCATCAGAATTGTAGTAGGTGCGGCTGCCTTCCTGGAATTTATAGACTCTTGTCGAATCTTGACTGAGGTTCATAGAATAGTAGATTGTGTCCTTGCCTACTTTATGGTTTTCATAATGAAAGCTCTCTTGAGCAACTTCCTGCAATTCATCAAGTGTATGACGTATCGCTGCAACCTGTTCCTTCAATTTTCTTTTATCCTCCTTTAGCAAACTGTCCAAGACAAGAATGTCAACACCAAGGTAACGGTCTGGGCTATAATAGAGATTTGAAGAATAGCGCAATCTTGTGGGATTAGCTCCACCACCACTCTTAACAATGGATGGCACAGCGTCCAGTTCGGTAAGCCGTCTGAAAAGTTCGCTCATCTTGGGGTTAATTTGTGCCTGTGATGCTGTACTAAGGATCACGAGCATCAGAAGAAGGGTTGTCTTTTTCATTTGTATTGTGAGTTTAATATTGATGACTTGCTTGTCGTATATGCTGCTGCACACAGGTAGTCAGTCTGGCCCCATGGGCACGTAGTTCACTTATTGATGGCATATCTGTAGTAGGATATGTTTGTTTTTCATCCACAACATACATGACCATATCTGGGCTAATTTGAATGGTTTGAATAACGGGGTTCTCTACCTTTACATCAAGTTGTTCAAAAGAAGACTTTGTGATATCTTCTCCAAAACTCTCTATAACTGGTTGTTCCTTATGAGATTTAGATGATATTTTCGTTTTCTTTGGTTTGGGATTGGTTTCTGCTTGAGCCAGAACGGGAGTTTCCTGCACATTTGCTGGTGAAGGTTCTTTTACCTCTTTTATGATAGTACTTTCTTGCTGCTCCGTCTGCTGAGCGAGAACAGGCTGCTGTTCAGGCTCTACCTTATTATATTGGAACACAAGGATTAAGAGCACGCTGGCAGCAATAGCGAGCAGAGAGACTGCATAAGGCCAGAGTTTTTTCTGCCTTGAGGGAGTCTTTTGTTTCTCGATGCTTGCCATCAATCTATCGGTGAAATCTTCCGAGAGTCTCACACGCTCAGCTGCTTCGGCTCTGCGTTTCATTACAGAGCGGAGGGCATTATCCATGAGTAGATTATTCTTTTTCATCGGCTTCAAGGTTTTTTATGGTTAGGGCCATACGTTTGCGTATCCATTGCAAGCGCGAACGCAGATAGCCTTCTGTACGGCCAGTAATGTATGAAATTTCTTTAATGGGTTTATCGTCGTAATAGTAGAAGCTGAGCAGCATCTGGTCGTCTGGCCGCAGTTGGCTGACTGCCTGATCCAAGAACACCAACCTATCTGGGCGCGTATCATTCAGCAACGCATCTGCCTCATTGTCTGGGACGGAATCGAGCCAAGTCTGATCAGTCTCTACAAAGAGCACTTTCTGCTGGTCACGAAGGTACTTCAAGGCTGTACGGTAGGCGATGGCTGAGAGCCAAGTGGGGAAACTGGCTTGCTGAGCATCAAAACGTCTCAGGCTCTGGAAGGCAGCCAATAACGCATCCTGCGTCACCTCCTCTGCATCTTCAGGAGAAGTAATCATGCGTGAAACCAATTGCAGCACTCGTTCGGCATACTGGCTGGCAAGTTGACGAAACAGATTCGTCTGGCCATCAAGAATGAGGCCGATGAGCATTGTTTCATCTTGTGAACGTTGGAGTACGTTTGCTGTTTTTGTTTCCATTTATCTGATTCTTCTACCTATATATTACCAAATCTAAGGAAAATATATAATGGTAATCTAAATCTTTTTCCTTTTTTTATAAAAACGTATAAAAACGTGCGAAATATATTTCTTATGTCTTGCAATTAAAGTGCAAAGTTAAACAGCTAAAAGAAACAAATCTATACCTCGTTTTCATGTCAGTGATAGTAAACCATACTATTTCTCGCCACAAAAATACAACTAAGGCTGACAAGGGACAGGCCCCTGACACCTCTACGCGATGCCCGTCATGTTCAGAAGGGTGACGTCTGTGGTGTTGCAGATTTCCTCCGCCAGGTCGTTCAGACGATCGTTAACTCGTAACTTTGTGCCTTGCAGGCAGTAAACCAAAAAGAACAACACTATGAAGAGGAAAACGTTTATTGGCTTTTTAGTTACCCTGGTATGTCTGGGTGCTGCGGCACAGACCAGATGGCAGAATCCGCTGGAGGCGGGAGAAAACACTATTCACGGGCGCTGGTGGAACAGCGAACTAAGGGATACGTACCACCGTCTGCCACCAAGGGCAGAAGGGGTGGTGAGAGGTGCCGTATGGAATCTGTCGAAGCAGGCAGCAGGACTCTCTGTCTGCTTCCATACTAACTCTCCCAGCATTAAGGTGCGCTATACGGTTGCGGGGGGCAGCTCTTTTTCGTATGTCGCGCGGGGGCTACCGGCTCATCTCGAACTCCACCGTCACATCGCCGTCGAAGAGGTCCTTGCCGCTTATCGTCCAGCCCTTCCACTTGCGGCCGTTCACGCGGAGGCTCTTCACGTAGCAGCACTCGCGGCTGGCAGCGGGAGCCAGGATGCGCAGGGTGCCGTGGGCGTGGCGCAGTTCTAAGTGGCGGAAGAGGGGAGTGCCGATGGCATACTGGTCGTTGCCGTGCTGTAGGGTGAAGAATCCCATGGCGCTCTGGATGAACCAGGCCGACATCTGACCCGTGTCGTCGTTGCCGCAGAGACCGTCGGGAGTGGGGCGGTAGTCCTCGTAGAGCACCTGGCTTACGCGTTGCTGCGTCTTCCTCGGCTCGCCCGCGTAATTATATAGGTAGAGGATGTGGTGGACGGGCTCGTTCTCGTGGGCATACTGCCCGATGTGCCCGAAGCTGCGCTGCTGGGCGCCTGATGCGGTGGCGGTGAACAGGCTGTCCAGGCGCTCCGTGAATGCCCGTCGCCCACCCATCTGGCGGATGAGGCCCTCGGGATCCTGCGGCACGAAGAAGGAGTATTGCCAGCTGTTGCCTTCGCAGAAGTCGGAGGCAAAATAGGCCGGTGCGGGGCTGAACGGATTGAAGGGGCGGCGGAACTGGCCCAGGGTGTCGCGGGCATTCACGAAACCCGTCTCGGGGTCGAAGAGGTTCTTCCACCATCCGCCACGGTCCAGGAACTCGCGATATTCGCTCTCGTGACCCAGCATGCGTGCTGCCTGAGCCACACACCAGTCGTCGTAGCTGTACTCCATCGTCTTGCTGGCCGAGTGAGCCTCGTGATTGAAGGGCACGTAGTGATACTTCCTATAATAGCGTGCACCGCGGAAGTCGTGGTCGAAATAGCCGAAGCAATCCTTGTTGGCCGACTCCACCATGGCCTGGAACAGCGGTTCGGCAATCGAGTCGGCCACAAGCCCCTTCGCCATCGCATCGGCAATGATGGGCATGGCGTGGTAGCCCGTCATGCAGTTGTTCTCCTGTCCGGCAATGGTCCACATGGGCAGGATGCCCGAGTGGCGATAGTGCTGCAGGAAGGTGAGCATGAGGTCGCTCATCACGTCGGGGCGCAGGAGGGCAATAAGCGGCGCATGGTTGCGGTAGATGTCCCAGAGGCCCAGCACGCCGGCAAAGTAGCGGGTCGTGGTGCGGTACACCTGGGCGTCCGAACTGCGATAGCGTCCGTCCACGTCGCTGTATAGTTGCGGATAGAGCATGGTAAAGTAGAGGCATGTGTAGAACATCTGCTTCTGAGGCGAGTCCTCGTCGGCTATCTGGAACATCTCGAGCTGCTTCTGCCATTTCTCCTGTGTGGCCTTGCGTATCTGGTCGAAAGTGTGCCCCTCGGCTTCGGCTTGCCAGTTGCGCTGGGCTCCTTCGAGGCTCACGCCCGAGATGCCCACCTGTACCTCCAGTGGTCCTCCGCTGGCGGGGAAGCGCAGCATGGCTCTCACGTCGCGCGACAGAACGTCCCACGACTCCGTGCGCCGACGGTTGTCATAGAGCGTGGCCAGCGTAAAGGGCTTGTTGAAGCGGGCATAGAAGTAGCAGTGCTCGCGCGGTGCCCAGCCGTCAGTGATGCGATAGCCGCGTATGGTCTGGCGGTCGACAATCTCGATGCGCGAGACGAGCACCGTGTCGCAGAAGCGTTCGGGCAGCGTGGTGGCACGTGATGCGTTGCCGCGTTTCATGTCGATGGTCAGGCGGGGCTCCGTTCCCTGCGGGAAGGTATAGCGGTGCAGGCCGCATCGCTCGGTGGCCGTCAGCTCCACACGCACCTTCTCGTCGGGCAGTACGAGGCTGTAGTAGCCCGGCATTGCCTGTTCCTCATCGTGGCTGTAGCTGGAATGGATGTCGCCCGGAAACTCCGTGCGGCTGTCCCACTCGGCTCCCGTGACGGGCATCATGCAGATGTCCTGCAGGTCGCCGCCCCCGTTGCCGTTGGCATGTGTGTGGCTGAAGCTGTGAACCTTGTTGTCCGTATAGTGGTAGCCCGAGCCGCCGTAGTTGGTGTCTGGTCCTAACTGTACCATGCCGAAGGGGGCCACGGCCAGGGGAATGATACGTCCGTCCAGTGAGGTGCCCATCATCGGGCGTACGTATTGCAGCACGTCTTCCTGTGCTGTGACCGTGGTTGCGGCATACATCGGCAGCAAGGCCATCAGCGTGCATCGTATGCAGCGCATCGTCTTGCGCCGCAGGTTATTCATGTGTGTCATCGTAGATTGTGTTGTTGTAAACTGCATTCGTTCTGCAAAGGTACGAATAAAACGGGAGTAATGCAAAAAGAAAAGCAAAGATTTTCAGTTTACCATGGCCGTGTCGAGTTACATAACGTGCCGCGCAGCGCTTTATCACGCGTGATAAAAGAGTTTATCACGCGTGATAAAGTCCCCAGGAACACGTCGTGGGAAATAATGAAAAGATTTTCCTTTTTTCTTGCTTCTCTGCTCGCTTATTTGTAACTTTGACTTCGTCTAAATTACTTTCGGAAAAGCTCAAATAAATTTGGCTCTTCTCTCGTTTATTCGTAACTTTGAGACTATGTCTCTAACTTACTTCCGTTCGGAAAAACTCAAATATATTTGGTTTTTCTCTCACTTAGCCGTAACTTTGCAGGCAGTAAACCAAAAAGAACAACACTATGAACAGGAAAACAATTATTGGCTTTTTAGTTACCCTGGTATGTCTGGGTGCTGCGGCACAGATCAGATGGCAGAATCCGCTGGAGGCGGGAGAAAACACTATTCACGGGCGCTGGTGGAACAGCGAACTGAAGGATACGTACCACCGTCTGCCACCACGGGCAGAGGGGGTGGTGAGAGGTGCCGTATGGAATCTGTCGAAGCAGGCAGCAGGACTCTCTGTCTGCTTCCATACTAACTCTCCCAGCATTAAGGTGCGCTATACGGTTACGGGTGGGCGGTCGATGTTCCACATGCCTTCGACGGGCGTTTCGGGGCTCGACCTTTACGCTACGGATGCCAAGGGACAGTTGCGCTGGTGTGCCAGCAGGTTCAATGTGTCGTTCAAGGACACCATCAACTACGACTTCAAGGACATAACCTACTTCACGGGCGAGGAGCAAGGCTATGATTTTGAGCTCTTCCTGCCGCTGTACAACGAGGTTTCGTGGATGGAGATTGGCGTGCCTGAGGATAGGGAACTGCAATTCATCCCATCCAATAAGGAGGATAAACCTATCGTGGTGTACGGAACCAGTATTGCCCAGGGTGCTTGCGCCTCCAGAACAGGTATGGCGTGGACCAACATCGTGCATCGCGAGAGCGGCTTTCCGGTTATCAACCTAGGATTCTCGGGCAACGCGCTTATAGAGGAGGAGGTGTTCCGTTTTCTGGCCGAAATAGATGCCCGGATGTTTATCCTTGACTGTCTGCCTAATATGTCGTCCGAACGCTCGGAGCTTATATACGATCGTCTCTTAAAGGGGGTGGACATTCTGCGAGAGCATAGCCAGGCACCTATCTTGCTGGTGGAGCATGACTATGCCAACGGCGTCAGTTCGCAGCAGGTACTTGACTGGTACACAAATTCCAACCGCCAGCAACGCAGAGCTTACGAGACAATGAAGGCTAATGGTGTAAAAGGTCTGTATCTGCTGACTCACAAGGAGCTGAACTTTACGCAGGATTATATGGTGGAGGGGCTTCATCCCAACGACCTTGGTATGCGCCAGTATGCAGATGCCTATCTCAGGAAAATCTCGAAAATCCTGCCGAAAAAGAGGTGAAATTCAGGGCGTTTTTCGCATAAAGACAAAAAAAAGGGCTACCGCTGTAGCCCAACCTTTGTTAACCTTAAATCTAATACTATGAAAAACACACAGTGCAAAGGTACGGCGATTTTACATACCGTGCAAGTTTTCGACAAGAAAAACCCCGTTTTGTAATGTAAATTAACGATGTTTAACATTGCAAAGCGGGTTTTTGCTTGTTTTTGCCTCCAAAGTGACAACAAAAACGAAACTTATTGTGTCACTTTATTCTTTGATATTTGGCTCTTCCAGACCATATCCTTTCTTCTTGTCAACGGCTTTCAGATAAACAGATATGAGCAGGGCTGCTATACCCAAAGCGGCCAACATGATAAGAGCCCAGGTATAGTCTAATTCGTGAGCTGCTGTGCCTTCGGGATTGGTATTGTTCAATACCATACCGATAAGAGCAGGGAAGAGGCCCAGGCCGATGTTCTGAATCCAGAAGATAGCGGCGTAGGCTGAACCGATAATCTTCTCATCGACCAACTTGGGAACGGAAGGCCAAAGAGCGGCAGGTACCAAAGAGAAACTGGCACCCAGCACAAGGATGGTTACGTAAGCTACAATAGTTCCGCCAACGGCATTGCCCTCGAAGGCGGGCAGGATGAAGGCGAAGGTGAGGTGACAGATAACCAGCAGGATGCTGCCAAGCATCAGCATGGAAGCTGCCTTACCCTTGTGATCGACGTAGCTGCCAAGGATAGGTGTGATGGCAACAGCCAACAGGGGGAAGACAGCAAAGATGGTCTCGGCTGTACCACGCATGTAGCCCATGTAACAGTAAACAACCAAAGTGATTGCTGCAAAGGTCATAAGACCGTACTTGAGGTTCTTCTTCTTGGAGAAGTTGCTGGCAAAGGCACAGATGGCAACAACCAGCATAATGATGTACTGTATCAGGGTTACAGAACTGTCGGCCCAGAAGGTACCTTCCTCTGCGGGATTCAGCGTGAGGTTGCATTGCAACATATTAACAGCATACTTCTGGAAGGGGAAGATGGCGCTATAGTAGAGTACGCACAACAGGGCCACAAGCCAGAAGCCAAGGCTGGTGAATATCTTGCCCAGGTCGGCAATCTTGAAGGGGTCGTCCTTCTCTTCGGCTTCGCCTGTCTGAGCATCCAACTTCTTATCCATAAAGAAGTAAACGATAGTCATGATGAGGGCGATACACAAGAGTACTACGCCAAAGGCAACAGAACGGCTTACGCTAACCTCGCTGCCCAACTTGGCAAAGTAGGGCGAGAAAATCATGCAGGTGGCAACACCCAGACGGGCCAGAGCCATCTCGGAACCCATAGCTAAGGCGGTCTCACGTCCCTTGAACCACTTGACAATACCACGACTGACGGTAATACCGGCCATTTCCACTCCACTACCGAAAATCATGAATCCGCAAGCTGCCAGCTTAGCAGAAGCGGGCATGCCATCGCAGAAGGGCAGAATGGCGCCGATGATGGGCAGGTCGCCGTTCCAGTTGAGGTTGTTGGTAAACCATGTCTCCAAACCGGTACCGACGAAAGCATCACTGACAGCATAATACTTGATAAGTCCGCCCACCAGCATTACGGCTCCAGAGAGCACGGCTGTAAAGCGTACCCCCATCTTGTCCAGGATGATTCCGGCAAAGATGAGGAAGAAGACGTAAACGTTCAGGAATACCTCGGCGCCCTGCATACGTCCGAATGCGGCGCTGTCCCATCCGCGGGTTTCCTGCATGAGGTCCTTGATGGGGGAAAGGATGTCCATGAAGATGTAGCTGCAGAACATGGCCAATGCCAGAAGCAGCAGGGCGGTCCAACGCATAGCTGCGCTGTCGCGAAGGGTTTTCTGAATTGCTTGGGTCATAATTAGTCGTTATTACGTTATATCGTTATTACGTTATTACGAGGGATTATTTCAGCCACTTGTCGAGCCAGGCAAAATAGGTGCGCTGCCAGAGAATACCGTTCTGGGGCTTTAATACCCAATGGTTCTCGTCGGGGAAGATAAGCAGCTCGGCTTCGATACCTCTCATGCGGGCTGCATTAAAGGCACTCATGCCTTGGGTGGCATTAATGCGGTAGTCCTTCTCGCCATGGATGCAGAGGATAGGCGTATCCCACTTATCAACAAAGCGATGGGGTGAGTTTTCGTAAGTCTTCTTGGCACGCTCTGTCTGATCCTTATTCCAATAAGCATCATCATACTCCCAGTTAGAGAACCAGTTCTCCTCGGTCTCGGTGTACATGGCCTCGAGATTGAAAGCGCCGTCGTGTGCGATAAAGCACTTGAAGCGCTTGTCGTGATGACCGGCCAAGTAGTAAACGCTGAAACCGCCAAAGCTGGCACCTACGGCACCCATACGGTTCTTATCTACATAGGGAAGGTTCTCGGCTGCATCATCGATGGCAGAGAGGTAGTCTTTCATACATTGGCCTGTCCAGTCGCCGGAGATTTCCTCGAGCCATTCCTGACCGAAGCCTGGCACTCCTCTACGGTTAGGCGCAATCACGACATAGCCCTGTGAAGCCATAATCATGAAGTTCCAACGATAGCTCCAGAACTGCGATACGGCACTCTGAGGACCGCCCTCGCAGAAGAGCAGGGTGGGGTATTTCCTGTTGGGGTCGAAATGAGGAGGCTGGATAATCCAATACAACAGATCCAAACCGTCTGTTGTCTTCACCCAACGTTGTTCGATACTGGGCTTAGCCAACTGCTCGAGGATTTCCTTGTTGACCTCGGTAATCTGTGTAACCTTTGTATCGGCAATGGTGTCGCCGGGATTAACAACATAAAGATCGGCAGGAGCCGTGATACTATGACGTTCGGCAAGAACCTGCTTGTCGTTCAGCATCTGCAAGGAACCAAAATCTGCCCAGTCGTTGGTGAGCTGTTTCACTTCACCCTTCAAGTTGGTCTTATAGAGGTTCTCTGTGGCGTGCCAAACACCTATATAATATAATGTATAGGAATCGGGTGCCCAGCAGAAGTCGTCAACGCTTGAGTCAAAACTCTCTGTGATGTAGGTCTTGGTGTTCTCCTTCAGGTCGTAGATGCAGAGACGCTGACGGTCGCTCTCATAGCCGTCGCGCTCCATCGAGAGCCAAGCCACGTAGCGTCCGTCGGGCGAGAACTTCGGATTGGTGTCGTAGCCGACATTGCTGTCTTTCAGGTTCGTGTTGATGAACTGGTCCTTGAGTGTCTTTGTAGGATTGCAGATGTTGTCAGGACTGTCAACAAAGCCGCCATCAGGCACGACATCGAACTCGCAGCAGTTCTTGCAAAGGTTCTTTGTCTTGTTCATGTCGCCGCTCTCCGCGTCATAAAGGAAGATATCGGAGTCGGTCGAGATGCTGTAATCGATACCTGTCAGGCAGCGGCAAGTGAAGGCGATGAACTTCGAGTCGGGACTCCAAGCCAGCTGTTCGATGCCGCCGAACGGTTCCATCGGGCACTCGTAGGGATAGCCGTCGAGAATGTCGGTTAATTGAGAATTGAGAATTGAGAATTGAGCATTGACTTCTGCTACGAAGGGATGCTGGATGCTCTCCACGTAATGATCCCAATGGCGGTACATCAGGTCGGTAATCACGCGGCCTGTAGCCTTGGGCAGATCCTCGGGGTTCTTCTGGATAATCTCGTTGAAGTCGATGCTCTTGAGGATGATAACTTTCTTGCAGTCGGGGGAGAACATAAAGCCTTCAACCTTTCCTTCTGTCTCGGATAGTTGCTTTCGGGCAGAACCCTCGAGGTTCATCTTCCAGATTTCGCCGCCCCGAAGGAAGGCGATGGTCTCATCATCGAGCCACTGGGCATCGGTCTCGTTCTCGGCATCGGTTGTCAGTTGCTTCTGCTCGCTGCCGTCAGCGTTCATCATCCACAGCACCTGATGGCTCTTGTTTTCCTGAACGCTATAATAACCCATCTGGAAAACGATGTGCTTGCCGTCGGGCGAAGCCTGATAGCCGCCGATACGGCTCATCGCCCAAAGTGCCTCGGGCGTCATCTGGTCGCTCTCCAACTGTACGGTTTGCTTCTGAATATTCACCTTTTCGTCCTCTTTCTGTGTGCTGCAGGCTGCGCATAACAGGGCAGCTGCTGCAAAGGTTAAGAATTGTTTCATGATATATGTTTGAAATTTATTTCTTTCGTGCAGCCTGCTGCTCGGCCTGCATCTTCTGCAAGGCTTCCAGTCGGGCAGCTAAGTTGCTTACCTTCTTGGGGTCGTTCTTATGCTGCTCGCGGTATGCTTCCAGCTTGGCCAGTAATTTGGCGTCATCGGTAGTCAAACGCAGATACCATGTGATAAGGATGGTCGCGATGCTTGATACGACGAAGTAATAGCAGAGGCCGCTGCTGTAGTTGTTGAACACGAAGAAGAACATCACGGGCATGATATAGGTCATGTATCGCATCATCTTCATCTGCTGAGCCTGTTCGCTACTCATCTGGTTCTGCTGCATACGCATACTGATCCACGTGCTGATAGCACCGACAACAAGGTAGATGACGCTAAAGAGACTCAAGTGGTCGCCAATGAGCCAAAGATCCTTGCCCCAGTTGATGACATCGTCGTATGCACTAAGGTCGTCTGCCCAGAGGAATCTCTCGCCGCGCAGTTCAATGGCGCTGGGGACGAAGGTGAAGAGGGCTAACCAGATAGGCGCTTGAAGAAGCATAGGAAAGCAGCCGCCCATGGGACTTACGCCGTACTGGCTGTAGAGCTGCATGGTTTCCTGTTGTTTCTTCATAGCATCTTCCTGCTTGGGATATTTAGCGCTGATGGCATCAACCTGTGGCTTCAGCACACGCATCTTAGCACTACTCAAGTAACTCTTCTTGTTAGAGGGATAAACCAGCAGCTTGACAATAATGGTAAGCAGCAACAGGACAATGCCCATGTTCATGCCAAAGCTGGAGAGCCAATGGAAGAGGGGCATGATGAGCCAGCGGTTGATATAACGGAAGATGAACCAGCCCAGATAAACGATGTCTTCCAATTCGGGGTTCTTATCAGTCTGGCTAAGTTTGTTGTGTGCCTTCAGGGTATGGAACTCGTTGGGGCCCAGGTACATCTGCAGTTTGGTCGGCTGATTGCCCGAGGGGTCGAAGAAAGTCTTCATCTCAGCCTCGTAGGTCTTCAGGTAGCCATTCTTCTTTTCTGTTTCCTGCGTGCTGGATAGATGGGCATCTGTAAAGTCCTGAGGAGCAATAAGTACGGCGCTGAAGAACTGGTTTCTGAAAGCTATCCAGTTGAGGGCTTCCTCGGGATCTTCTGTTTCATCGCTGGCCTCACTCAGTTTCTTTGTACCTTTATCCTTGCGCTTGTAGGTAAGGCTACTGTATCGGTTCTCGAAATCATAGCCTTTCTCCTGCTGTATGATGCGGTCAACCCAGTTGATATCCAACGTTTTTGTGTTGGGGGCAAAGAATCCGCTCATGCCTTTGGCCTGCAACTGCAGATTAACCATATAAGAGTTGGGCAACAGTTGGTAGCTGATGCTGAGTTGCTTGCCGTCCTGCTCGGCAGTCATGGTTACTGTACTATCTGTCTGCTCTGAAGGAGTGAAGAAGAGGTCGCTGCTGACGATATTCTCCTGCTTGCCTGCCAGCGAGAAAGTCATCTGGGCATCCTTGCGTGTCATGAGTGTGACATCGCCTTCGTGATTACGGCTCTTGTAACCGATAATCTCGGCATTCTGAACGGTTCCGCCCAAGGTGCTGAGGGTAACCTTTACCTTATTGTTCTGGAGAACAATCTCCTGTTCCTGTCCCTGACGTTGTGAAAAGAAAAGGCTACTACTGTCAGCGGCCTGTTCAGCTTTTGCTTCTGCTGCTTTCTGCTGTTGTTCTATTGCTGCTTTTTCTGCATTCAGTCTTTCTACGGCAGCAATGCTATCCTTCTGTGCCATCAAACGGCGTTCTTCCTCGGATGGCTGGCTGTACCAACTAAAACCAATAACAACCAAAGCCATCAGAATAAAACCTGTAATAGTGTTCTTGTCCATATATAAATCTGTTGTTTTTTCTTAAAGAGTTATTGTTAGGGCGCAAAATTACAAAAAAAAACCGAAAACCTTCGTCGTTTTGTCTCTAAAATAGCTATCTTTGCGAAAAATTAGAACGAATGAGGTCATTAGTAATATTTTTCTTTGTTTTAGGTGTATTTACAAGAATCGAAGCCCAAGATAATGCAGTCAAAGTTGATACTCTTTCTATTGTCAGCAGTTATTTGCAGAAACTTCAGCGTTTAGTAGAGCAACGTGACTCTGTGAGTGTTCTTGCCACAACTCCAGCTCCGAATGCTTATTTCTATCAGATTCTGTCAGTTCCGACTCTTTACTCATCACCCTTGCATCAGATGATGAGCAATACGGATACTTTATACAAGGATAAGCAACTCCAGACCTTATATTCCATCAATCAGATGCTGGCAAAACTCTATGCCAGGAATCCGGAACTTGTACAGCAGACCGAAGAAAATATTAAGAGTCAGGGGCAATTCAGAGACGATATTAATGAGAAAATAAATGCAAAAGACAAACTCTCAGAAAAGGTAGGTGAGGCGGCTCTTTCTGCTACATTTGACGAAAATATTCAAGTTGTAACGCGTAGGCCAAATTTCTGGAAATTTTCGGGTAATACTTCTTTACAGTTCTCTCAGAGCCATTTCTCTGCGAATTGGCACAAAGGTGGTGAGGATAACTTCGCAGGCAACTTTTATCTGACGCTACATGCCAATTATAATAATCAGAGAAAGTTTAAATGGAATAACACCTTTGAATTGCAAATGGGAGCCCAAACAGCCCCAAGCGACAATAACCGAACTTTTCGTCCAACAGCCAATAAAATAAAATATACAACGAATATTGGTTACAAAGCATATAAATCATTGGATTACTCTATGCTGGTTGTCATGGAAACACAGCCTCTTCCCAATTACTATGCCAATACAGACAATCTTCAGTCAAAGTTTTTCTCTCCTATGACATTGTCTGTAGGTCCGGGTTTGGCTTATAGTTTCCAATGGGGAAAGAAAAAGCGCTTTACAGGTAATTTGAATGTCGCATTTGTGGCTTATCACCTGAAATATGTGGGAAAGGATGAACTTGTTACAAAACACGGACTGGAAGAAGGAAAACATGCCAGCCATACTTTCGGTCCTTCTGCCACCCTGAATACTACATACAAGATTTGTAACCAGGTAGCATGGACAAGTAAAATAGACTGGAGAAGCAATTATCATTATACCAGAATAGACTGGTATAACCAGATTAATTTTACTGTAACAAAGCTGATTACCGCTATGTTGATTGTTAATCCTATTTTGGATGACAGTTCTATCAGATATAGAAATGAAAATGGCAAATACATAATGCTTAATGAGAACTTGAGTATCGGTTTGTCCTATAGTTTCTAACCCCTTATAATTAATAATAGGTATGCAAATTAAGTCGGCAGAATTTTTTGTAAGCAGTGCGCGTATCGACCAATGTCCGAATAGCAATTTGCCTGAATATGCGTTTATAGGGCGCAGTAACGTGGGAAAGTCCAGCCTGATAAACATGCTTACAGGTAAAGGTAAGCTGGCCAAGACTTCTGCTACTCCAGGCAAAACCATTCTTATTAATCATTTCATTATCAATGGAGAGTGGTACTTGGTTGACCTTCCCGGCTACGGTTATGCCAAGAGGAGTAAGAAGGATACCGAGAAGTTCGAGCACATGATAACCACCTACATCCTTGATCGGGAACAGATGACCAATCTTTTTTTGCTCATAGACGTTCGTCTTGAGCCCCAGCAGATTGACTTGGAGTTTATGGAGTGGTTGGGAGAGAACGGCGTTCCTTTTAGTATTGTCTTTACTAAAGCCGATAAGGTTGCTAAGGCAAAGCTAAAGGGAAATGTGATGCATTACCTTAAGGAGCTTGAGAAACAATGGGAAGAGTTACCGCCTTACTTTGTTACCAGTTCAGAAGCTAAGACGGGGCGCGAAGAAATCCTTAATTACATAGAGGAAATTAATAGGACGTTAGGCAAGTAAATCCAGTAGAAATATAAAAGAAATAGAGGGCGGCTTCACAGCTGCCCTCCATCTTTTAGGTATTAGTTTTGTTTAAGGTAAAAAGATTGTTTTCAGGATAACGATTGCAAATTTAGGCGATTTGATAACACCATGCAAGAATTTGTTACATGTTATATAACATATTTTGCTTTTTTTTAATACTATTGGCCTATAAACAGGGTTTTTCTGTGAAAAAAAGCCAACTCTTGGGCTGGCTTTTGCAGAATTTTGCCCATTTTGAGTCCTTCTTTTGCTGCCGCATCCGTTATTTCGTCATTAAAGTAAAAAGCTATGCTTCCTACACAGTTAATTTCCATTTCGGGGTGCCCATAGGCCTTTACATTTCTTACAAAAAACTGACGGAAGGCCCAGATAAGCATATCATGAATTTCCGGTTCTTCTCTGTACGTTGCCAGGAACGGAACCAGAGATGCTAAAAACCTATTGGGCATAGGTTCTCTATATACCTTATTAATAATAATAGATGGGGTATAGTTGTATTTCTTAAAGAAACAGTCTTGGATCTTCCGGCTGAAAATCTTCTTCAGGATGTTGCCCACCAGGGTTTTTCCCAAGAAGGCTCCACTCCCTTCATCGCCCAGGATATAGCCTAAAGGTGAGGTGTTGCCTATTATTTCCTTTCCATCATACAGGCAACTGTTGGAGCCTGTCCCTAAAATACAAGCTATTCCTGCCTGATTGCCGCATAACGCACGAGCCGCTCCTAACAAATCGCTTTCAACAGCAATTTCTGTGTTAGAGCCAAAGATACTCATAAGTACTTCTGCTACATTCTTTTTATACGGATCTATGCATCCTGCTCCATAGAAGAAAATCTGGTCTATCTTATATTCAGCTGGGAGTTGGGGTTTTAAATGGTTCTTTATAATATCGAAAATAGCACCCCGGGAGTCTCTGACAGGGTTGATGCCAATAGTCTCGACTTCCAGGATGCTATTCTCTGCTGTAGTAAGTATCCAGTCTGTTTTGGTTGAACCGCTATCTGCTATAAGAATGCAGTTTACCATAGTGCTGGATTATTGCTTAGCGGGTGCTTCAGCAGGAGTTTCTGCGGGTGCTTCAGCAGGAGTCTCTGCTGATGGCTGAACCATGCCAGGAACGTTATTGGGGTTGGTTGCAGCCTGCTCAATAGCATTCTGTTGAAGAACAGAATCGTTGCTACTGCCGTGGTTCAGGAATGCCACACTAATAACGCTCAGAACAATCATTGCAGCAGCTAAGCCCCAAGTTGCTTTTTCGATAAAGTTTGTGGTTTTGGGCGCACCCAGAATTTGATTGTTGTTTGAATAGTCGGCTGCCAGACCACCACCTTTTGACTCCTGAATCAGTACAATAAGACACATCAGGATGGATGCCAGGACAACCAAAATTACGATTGAAGTGTACATGTTTTATTTATTATTTGTTTTTGTTATTTATTATCAATTTCTCTAAAAATCGAATTTGGTCTGCAAAGTAACGATTTTTTTTCGGATATTTCAAGGATAATTGCCGGATAATTTTGATTGCGTTCTCAAATTTACCTTGTTTTATATAAATTCCAGCTAAAGTTTCAGTTAAAATCTCGTTATCTTCTTCTTTTTCCTCTTTTTCTTCCGAAACTTCGGATGGGGTGTCGTTTTCTTTCAGAACGATTCTTGTCGGCTCCTGATTCAAAAAGTCTTCCACAACGCCTCCTCCATTCATGGGCATATCTGGCTTTTCTTCTTCTTGTGCTTCGTTCTGAAGGAGATAGCCGATGTAATCCTGAGTGGCATCAATAGGGTGGTGCCCATTCTGTTCCTGTTGTTTGGGCTGATGTTCAAGAAAGTCGGAAATAAGCAGATTAGTCCGTTCTGACTTATCTATCTCTGACTCGTCGATGTTGAACTTTCTTCTTTCCTCGTTCTTCTGATAGTTGGGTCCTTCTGTCAGACGGAATACGGCTTGTCTGTCAGGTAGTAGCGGAGCGCTAATACGCAGTTCCTCATCGTATTGTACCGAGTGATGTTTGTAAAGTGCTTGTAGCAACAGTATGCGGGCTGAATGAAAATACGGATGTTCGTCTTTCATGTTCCGCAGTTTGGATATAGCTTGCTGGTCCATACTGTTTGGCCTTCTGATGTAGTCTATCAAATATCTTGGCATATTGTTGTTCTTTGTTCTGTATTACCAGTTGGCTACAGTGGCATTGAATATCTGCTCTGTAATATCCTTTGTCATTTGTGTTACCAGTTCTTCCTGTACGGCTGTCAACTGCTGACTGGCATCATACTCTGTGGTAGCAGAGAACTGGCGTTCGAAATCTTCTTCGTGTTTCTTGTTGTTTACGAACCTTACGTTTACCGTCATCTTTAGCTGAACCTGACTGCTGTAGCCTTCGCTTGAGATTCCTTTGTTGTATTGGTCAAAGGCTGTTATCTCGCCGGACAATTGGAGGTCACCATTTCTTTTTACTTGTTTAAGCCTTGTCTGGTTGGCAAAAATATCTGTGAGTTTGTTCTGGAAGATAGACTGCATAGGCGACCAGACGTAAGCACTACGAATGGGAAAGTTCTCGATCTCTATGGTCTTTACCTTGGTGTAGTCTATGTTTGAGCCGTTAAATTTGTATTCTATTCTGCAGGCACAGAGCAAGATGCACAAGCAGCCTGCCAGAATAATGCCCATCCTCTTTTTATTCTTCAATTCCATAAGCTTTCAGTTTTCTGTAGAGTGTTCTTACGCTTATTCCTAATTCATCGGCAGCTTCCTTTCTTCTGTAATGGTTGCGTTGAAGCGATTTTATAATATTACGCTTTTCCATATCGTTGATGTTCAGTGTATCATCTTCCAGTACTTCTTCTGCAGCCTGGAAATCCATCTCGGATGTTGGGAGCGTAGTTTGCGGAATAGGTGTCTGAATGTTGGGAACCGTTGTAGCTGGCAGGTTCGATGGCTCTCCACCTTTAATCATCTGTTTCAGTTCCTCCACCTCGTTCCTTAGTTGCAGCACAGCATGTGCAAGCATTTTTATCTCCTTTTCGTAATCGTGCTGCGACTCGGAACTTCTGCTGGTCGTAATGGTGATTCCCATTTCGCTATCCGAGTTGGGAACAATACCGAATTTGGCCAATACATCGGGCGTGATACTGCGTTCTTCGGAGAGTACACTCATCTGTTCCACCACATTTCTTAATTGACGTATATTGCCTGGCCATTTGTAGGATTTTACAACTTCTTCGGCTTCTGGGGTAAGGCGAATGGGTTCTCCTGTCTGGTATTTCTCGGCCATATCCAGAGAAAACTTTTTGAAGATAAGCACGGCATCGCCTTCGCGTTCCCTAAGTGGCGGCATAGTAATGTTTACACGGCATAGTCGGTAGTAAAGGTCCTGCCTGAACTTACCTTCCCTAATGGCATTTGGTATGTTGATATTTGTGGCCGCAATAATACGAGCTGTGGTTTTACGGATGGAGTTGCTTCCAACTCTTATATATTCGCCGGTTTCCAGTACACGCAGTAATCTGGCCTGGGTACTAAGAGGTAGTTCTCCGATTTCGTCTAAGAAAAGTGTGCCTCCGTCGGCAGCGCCAAAGTATCCCTCGTGCTCGCTGATGGCACTGGTGAAGGCTCCCTTTTCGTGTCCGAAGAGTTCACTGTCTATGGTGCCTTCGGGGATGGAGCCGCAGTTAATGGCAAGATACTTTTTGTTTTTAGCCGGACTAAAGTCGTGAATGATGCGAGGGATAGTTTCCTTACCTACGCCATTCTCACCCTCAATGAGTACTGACAAGTCCGTAGGAGCAACCTGTATGGCAATCCTAAGGGCTGTGTTCAGAGCCTCGTTCCTACCAACAATATTGTATTGGTTTTTCAGTGCCTGCAAGTCAATATTCAGTTTCTTCATCTCGGATAAACTCTTCTTCTATTCTACCTGATTATTGTTGTTTCTATCTTCTCGCTTGTCATGGAATAGCTTGGGCAAGGGATTCTCGCGTTCATGGTCATAACTGTCCCTGTTGCGGTATATGTCTGTTGCTATATACATAGCGTGGTTCAAACTGGTGATCTCGAATTGGAAAGGTGATGTGATAATGAGGTTGGAACCTGCATAGAATCGTATGCCATATTCATAAACGAGAGCACCGAAAGCTTCTGTCGCTTCCTGCTTGTCGCTGGTAATGATACCATCGAAAAACATGTATTTTTCTTCCTCAAAGAACTCCTTTATGGGGTATGGCCCATATATATGCAGATGCCTTTCTTCGAATGTTTCTTTCTCGGCAATCTCTGTCGGAACCTGGTTGGTAAGGATGGCTATACGTGGATGCTGGCAGTCGAAGTCGCGTTCAAGTGTCAGACGTAAAGCTTCTATAGCGTTTTCGTCCACTTTGTCTACCAACGCCATACGTACGTCTTCATTAATAAGCATCTCTGTGCTACCAACGGGGGCAGAGAAGGGTTCTCTTGTTGGGGTTATCACCAGTGCGTCTGTTTTTCCAGACTGAAGGTCTTGCAGGGCTTTCTGTTCACTTTCCTGGCATTGCAGCAAAGACAGGCGTCCGTCTTGGACTTCGTCTGTGCTGTTTATGGTAATAAAGTTGGTTGTCAGATTCAATATCCTGCGTTGCTGAATGGCAGTTTCTTTGTCGCCATATATAATGGGATGAGACAGTTCCAGCGATACCGGTTCTTCGAAAGCTGTCAGAATGAGGTTATATCCCGTCCTGTCAGTATTACCTTGTGTAATTCCTATTTTAATTTTTTCCATAATTTTAATTCTTGCTCTTTTCTTCTTCCTCAACGTTGGTATCTATTAGAGAATACTGTTCCTGAGGTAGTTCTAATGTGTAAAGCGAGGCCTCAAGACGTCTTATGAGGTCGCGTTTTTTCTTCTCTGGCGCATAAACAAAGGCTTCTGCTACAACTACGCGGTTGGTTTCTGTGTCCACTCTGCTATGGCTGACAAAAGGGCCTCCCATGCAATCGTTTTTCATATACCAAAGTCCGCGGGCTTCCATTGCAAAGTTGTTATGAACAACAATGGGTTTAACAAGTGTACAGAGCGTATCGGTCTGCATGTACATGCCTTCTTTCTCTCCTGGCAGATTCTTCTCCATAATGGAGTCGCGCTTGTGAAGCATATATTCCTTGGTAAAGGTCTGGGGACCTTCATATTCGTAACTGTACATACAAATATTTTCTAACCCAGACGCTGTATTGTTGCTTGTCCAGAAAAAATGATCGCCTTTCTTGTAACTTTTCAGTTCGTCCGGAGCAAAGATGTGGCATGAGAAGAGAAGCCAGGCCAAGTCGTCTGTTGCTTTCGAGTGCTTTTTCTCCAGTCTCTTTATCAGGCGGTTCATTTCTGTGCGTGTCAGGAAGTCCACAACCTCTTGCCTGTGCTGTACGCAGAAATCTTTCAGGCTCTCCAGGCTGGGAGAGTTTATGGTCAGCACAATCTGCTCTGTGGCATATTTGTCCCTGGCAAATCGCATACGTGTCTGACTGAACTGTGTCTTGTCTATTTTTACCAATATGATGTTGCGGAAAAGTTGCATCAGGTGGTCATAGTGTTTGGGGTCTGTATGTGAGATGCGGAATGACCGTTCGCTTTGCGGCAGGCCAGGCACGTCGGTGTCCAGAATATCAAATAGGGCTCTTCCGGCCGGAGCTTCCCAAATCTCATCTTCTAAAACTACCAGCACTTCGTAAGGGCTTCCGCTGGCAACGGGGAGAACCATGTTTTTTGTACAACCGGCAAGTGTTAAGCATGCCAGCGTCATCAGGATATAAAACTTGTATCTTTTCATGCTTTTGAGGTTTTCTTGTTATGTAGCAGGCCGCAGGCGGCGTAGATATCTTGCCCCCGACTGGCGCGAATAGTGGTTGTTGCACCATGTTGAGTCAGATAGTCGCGCAGCCATATCATGGTTTCTTCGGAAGAGCCCTTGTATGGTGTGTCGGGAATCTGATGAAATCTGATAAGATTCACGCGGCATTCCAAGGGTGAGAGCAGTCTTACTAGTTCTTTTGCATGACGAGGAGAATCATTTAGTCTGTCAAAAACTATATACTCAAAGCTTAGACGGCGCTGATGTGTCCAATCGAATTCCCTGAGCAAGCTGATGAACTCCTGCATGCCATAGGCTTTCTCCGCTGGCATCATCTCCAGTCGTTCTTCAGGGAAGGGATTATGCAGACTGATAGCTAAATGGCAGTCACTCTTCTCCAGAAAACGGATTAGCCCTTTCTGTACGCCTACTGTCGATACGGTAATACGTTTTGGACTCCATGCGTATCCGTAATCCGCAGTCAGCAGTTGTGTCGCTCTTAGGACTTCGTCTATGTTGTCCATTGGCTCACCCTGACCCATGAAAACCACATTGGTAAGCGTATCCTGTTCCGGCAACGAGTATATCTGGTTCAGGATGTCCGTTGCAGACAGGTTGCCCTGAAAGCCCTGACGGCCCGTCATGCAGAAACGGCATCCCATTCGGCATCCGGCCTGACTGCTTACGCATAGGGTGGCCCGCTCGCCGTCGGGAATGTACACCGATTCCACGAGTTGCCCGTCGCGAGTGGGGAAGAGGTACTTCTTGGTGCCGTCTGTGCTGCACTGGCAGTCCGTATAGGGGGTGCAACCAATGGTAAAGTGCGCCTTTAGAGCCTCCCGGTTCTTAAGCGAGATGTTCGTCATCTCGTCTATAGAGCAGACATGCTGCACATAAATCCATCTTGCTACCTGTTTGGCAGCAAAGGCGGGTAGCCCTGTTTCTGAAACAGCGGCTTTCAGTTCTTCGAGAGTCATCCCTAAAAGACTTTTTTTCTCCATGTGCTTACATTACGGACTGCAAATATACATTATTTATATGAGATATTGATGCTTGAATGTGTATAAAGTTGCAATTTAAGTATTATTTACATTCTTGGCGCTTCTTATCAGGAAAAAGTTTTATATCTTTGCCGCAAAACAACCATAATTGTTAATACGATGAAATTTAAAAAAATCTTTTCTTTAACACTCTCAGCCTTTGTTGTTAGTGTTTCTGTATGGGCTCAAAGTATAAGTCCAAGTATCAAATATCATTTCCAGGAAGGGACCATAGTTATTGATACTCCCCAGCGTCCTGCTGGTCAGCAGCATGTCTTGGGCCTTACCGCTCCCAAGTTATCCACCGTCCGTGTGGCTTTTGTCGGCTTGGGTATGAGAGGTCCTGGTGCCGTTCAGCGTTTTACTCATATCCCTGGCGTGCAGATTGTGGCCCTCTGTGATTTTGAGGAGAATCGTGCAGAAGGCTGCCAAGAATATCTGCGTAAGGCAGGTCTTCCGCCAGCAGCTATCTATAGCGGCGAAAAAGGGTATGAAGAAGTATGTAAAAGGTCGGATGTTGACCTTGTATATATTGCAACCGACTGGGATCACCACTTCCCCGTTGCCAAGTGTGCCATTCTGAATGGCAAGCATGCAGCCATCGAGGTGCCTTGTGCGATGAATCTGGAGCAATGCTGGGAACTTATCAACCTTTCAGAGCAGACTCGCAAACATTGTATGATTCTTGAGAACTGTTGCTATGACTGGTACGAGATGAATGCCTTGAATATGGCGCAGCATGGTGTGTTTGGCGAGATCGTAAGTGCCGAGGGTGCTTACATCCACAACCTCGATCCTTTCTGGGATTACTACTGGAAAAATCCTGACGGATCAGACCCTGATAAATTAGGCTGGCGTATGAAGTATAATATGGAGAACCGTGGTGACCTTTACGCTACTCACGGCCTTGGCCCCGTAGCTCAGGCTTTGGATATTCACAGAGGCGACCGCTTTAAGACGCTGGTGGCTATGGATACCAAGAGTGCACATGGTAAGGCGTATGTAAAGGCAAAGACAGGTAAGGAGCCTGCCAACTTCCGTAATGGCGACCAGACAACTACACTTATGCGTACCGAAAATGGCAAGATGGTACAGATACAACATAATGTAATGACCTATCAGCCCTACAACCGTCTTTATAAACTGATCGGTGTTAACGGTTATGCCACCAAGTATCCCGAGGCCCGATTTGCCTTGGATGGAAGTGCTGTAAAAGAGTCTGGCATTCCCCAGGTAGATAAGCTTGATACTCATGCATTTATGAGTGCTGACCAGCAAAAGGCTTTAGTTGAGAAATACCAGCATCCGATACTTAAGAAGTATGGCGAAATGGCTAAGGAAGTCGGTGGTCATGGAGGAATGGATTTCATCATGGATGCCCGTATGATTTACTGCCTCCAGAATGGTCTGCCCCTTGATATGGATGTTTATGATCTGGCAGAATGGTGCTGCCTGGCAGAATTAGGTACTATCAGTATGGACCACAACTGCGCTGCTGTTGAATTCCCCGACTTTACACGAGGTTATTGGAACACCCAAAAGGGATATCGGCATGCTTATGCTTCTCCTGCCGACGAGGCTGCTGCCGAGGCACTCGCTAAGGCCAGCACAGAGGCTCAGAAAGAGCTTGCTGCCAAGAAGAAACTTTGGGAGAAGTACGATAAGGATAAAGCAAAAGCAAAGGCTAAGAAATAAATTTACAAATCTTTATTTATGATTAATCGCCCCCTCCCCTCATGGGAGGGGCTTTTATATGGAAAAGAAAAAAGAATTACGAGACTATATCCGAAGGCAGAAGTCCCTCTGTACTCCAGACCAATTGGCTGCTATGTCAGAAACGGTCGTAGGTAGTGTTATTTTTGGTGGTCAGTGGGGTGTTGCCAGTACTATCCTGCTCTATTACCCTTTGACCGACGAGGTGGATGTGCGTCCCCTGATACAGACAGCCCATCAGGTCGGACATCGTGTTCTTTTGCCTGTTGTTGCAGGTAGGAAACTGGAACTGCGTCTTTATGAAGGCGAGGAGTCCCTTCGTGCGGGCGCGTATAATATTATGGAACCTGTGGGATCTCTTTTCCCGCAGGAAGAATACGATCAGATAGAACTCGCCATTATTCCAGGTATGGCCTTCGATGCCATGGGCCATCGGTTGGGTAGAGGAAAGGGTTATTACGATCGCCTGCTTCCCCAGCTTACGGCTGCATATAAGATAGGTGTTTGCTATCCATTTCAGTTTGTTTCGGAAGTTCCCTCAGAAGAGCACGATGTTCGCATGAACGAGGTAATTTGTGGATAAATAAATTGATTTATATTATCTTTCTTGCACATTTTGTAATTTTCTGTGCATTTTTTCCTTGAAAATTTGCACACTTCATAATCTTGTGTTACCTTTGCGGCCGAAATTTAAGTTTAACCAAAGGTAGAAAGAATGAAGAAGCTACTTATTACAACATTTTTAATGTGCCTCTCAGCCACAGTTTTTGCTGGTGGCTTGAACACAAACTCTAATCAGAATGCATCTTTCGAGCGCCAGATGTCTCAGAACGGTATTATCGACCTTGCCGGTATGTATGCCAACCCTGCAGGAACAGCTTTCCTCTCTGACGGTTGGCATCTTTCATATTCCCACATGAGCGTCTGGCAGCAACGTAATATCACCACAACATTCCCCTTGTTCAGATTGAATGATGCTGCTCCTGGCCAGGATATCCACAAGTATAAGGGTACAGCCAAAGCTCCCGTAGTGCCCTCGTTATCTGTTTCTTACAATCGGGGCAAGTGGAGTTTTAATGCTCATATTGCCGTGACAGGCGGTGGTGGCAAATGTCACTTCCCCAATGGTCTGGGCAGTTTCGAGTCATTGGTAAGCGGAACCATTGCCGAAGGTATCATAAGCAATATCGCCACTCAGTATGCTCAGCAGGCTATTCCCGCCATGATGGCTCAGGGTATGACCCTCGAGCAGGCTCAGGCTGCTGTTGCCGGTCCTGCCGCAGCCTATGCCGTGGGCCAGTTCATCGGTAATCCTAATCAGTACTTCAAGTATTATGCTGCCAGTTCCCAGATGGAGGGTCACTCTTATGTTATCGGTGCCCAGTTCGGAGCTACCTATAAAATTCTTCCTAATCTGTCTGCATTCGGAGGTATTCGTGTAGTTTATGGTACTAATGGCTATGACGGTTATATCAAGGACATCAGCTACGAGACAGCTGCAGGTCCCGGAGCATATCCCGCTATCGAACTGGACTGCAGCCAGAAGGGGTGGGGTGTAACACCTGTCATAGGTGTTGACTGGAAGGTTAACGATTACCTGAACTTGGCTGCGAAGTACGAGATTCCCACCAAGATGGTTTACAAGAACAGCAGTACACTTAGTCCTGCAGCCGCTGCCAACGATAATCTTGCCAAATACAGAGACGGTTATAAGGTTCGCGAGGACCTTCCCGGCATCCTTTCTTTGGGTGCTATGGTTTCTCCCCTCAAGAATCTGCGCCTGATGGCCGGTTGGAATATGTATTTCGACAAGGCTGTTAAAAAGGGTGTTATTGCCGATGACGGAACAGAGGTTATCTACAAGGCCGGCGATTCGGATATCGACAAGAATACATGGGAAATGAATGCAGGTGTCGAGTATGACCTTTGCAAGTATCTTACCGTTTCCGGTTCATGGCAGCGTACAGCCTATGGTATCTCTGAAACAGGTATGAGCGACCTCAGTTTCAACCTTACCAACAACATGATAGCCTTTGGTGTTCGTGTTAAACCTACAGAGCACTTGAGCTTCGACCTTGGCTTCATGCACACCATCTATTGCGACCGTACCGTTGTTACTCCTACGGCATTGGGTAACAAGATAGATGTATACAACCGTAAAAACGATGTCTTAGGTGTTGGCGTTACATACGAATTCTAAATCATACATTATTTTTTGTTTATTCGCCGTGCTTGCATTACTTCCAGTGCAAGCCGGCGATTTACGTTCTGTGCCCTATGACAGCCAGTTTATGCAAGGGACGCTTGAAAGGCGTATATGCCAGAATATGCAGCGTTTATGCGAAGAGAAGTATCAGCCTGACCACGTATTCCTTACGATGGAGCAAAGCGGCGGGTGGCCTGGTGACACAGAGGGACGTACCATTTTGGCATTAACACTTGACGCCCAGGCATTACATACAACGTCCGATAATCTGAAGGAAATCCTGCACAGACTGCCTTCGCACCTCAACGAACGCGGATACATGGGGCCTGTGTATCCGGATTTTATCCACGAGCAACAACTCTCGGGTAATGGGTGGATGCTGCGCGGATTGTGCGAGTATTTCGAATGGAAGGGCGATACAGCTACACTCGATATCATTCGACGCTTAGCACGTCAACTGTTCTTGCCATGGCGCGGACAATTCTGTACTTATCCCATTCAGGCGGCTGAACGTCAGCAGAACGTTGGCGGAGCATCCGGCCATACTGTCGGACAAGTCGGGCATTGGCAGCTGTCGAGCGACGTAGGCTGCCTCTTTATCGGCATGGAGGGACTGATACATGCCTATGCTGTGACTCATGACGAGGAACTGCGTCCTGTCATAGACGAACTCATTGGTGTCTTTTTGCGCATTGACCTGTTATCCATTAAGGCTCAGACCCATGCTACACTTACAGCCCTGCGCGGACTCTTGCGCTATGCTGCTCTAACAGGCGACAGGCGCTATATTTCCGAGGCTGCCAGTCGTTTTCTCCTATATACACAATATGGTATGACGGAGAATTTTGCCAACTACAACTGGTTCTGCCGTTACGATACATGGACCGAACCATGTGCTATCGTCGACAGTTACCTTCTTGCTGTCCAGCTATGGCAGCAAACGCGTGATGTGGCCTATCTCCAATGGGCAGAGCAGATATACTTTAATGCTTTGTGCCGAGGACAGCGTCATAATGGCGGTTTCGGTTGCGATAATTGTCCGGGGAAGGGTAGCGGCACACCTGCTCTGAAGGTTAGTACACCCGAGGCTCACTGGTGTTGTACCATGCGAGGTGCCGAGGGACTTTCCAATGCAGCCCGTTATAGCATGTTCCAACATGCCGACACTTTATTTTTCCCTTTCTATCGCCCTGCTACTTTCAAGGCAAGTGTCCATAAACAGCAAGTCGAGATAACTGAACATACGCACTATCCCTTTGATGGCAGAGTCAGTTTTTCCTTTAATATTCAGAGACCACTCCGTTTTATTCTCTGCTTACCATGTTACGAATGGATGGAAGATATCCATCTACAAATCAACGGCAAAAATGTACCTGCGGAGAAATGCCAGGGTTTTCTCTTAGTTCGTCGTAAGTTCCGTATGTCTGACAAAGTGGAGGTCCAATTTCAGCTTGCCAACCGCAAACTGCCAATACTCAACTCTCAAAACGCTCTGCCAGGTTATACGCACCGCATTCAGCATGGTCCCCTTTTGATGGGAAAACGCGAGGATAGCGATGATCTTGTACCCATATGTCACATGATGGATGCCTCGGTTTGGGATCCCTCAGCACCTGGCCTTCAAATTCTCTTTCCAGAAGATGATTGAGTCCGGCAATCTGCACATCTCCTTCGTTTTTTGATTTTATTCCTATGTTTTTTGACAAATGAAGGGTGCCCGTTTCGTTAATTGCTTTTTTCTTTGTAGTTTTGCATGTGGTAAAATTACCGTCTCACTAAATAACCATCAATTAATCATCATGCAACGTATCAAATCTTTATTTTCAGCAATTCTCTTTTGTAGTATTCTTTCTTCTGTCTATGCTAATGGGTGGACGAATCCCATGGTTCTTCCCGGTCTCCAGAATCGTAGTCTTGGCGACCCCTATATTATGAAGTATAATGGGTATTACTATCTTTATGTGAGTGCTGGAGACAGGAACATTTACTGTTGGCGGACGAAGGATCTGATGGAATGGTCAACGGCCTTTGTGTGTTGTACCGACGAGACTACTGCCGTTGCTTATGCTCCCGAGGTTGTTTATTGGAACGGAACATTCTATATGTGTACCTCGCCACGGGGTGGAGGACATTACATACTTACCAGCAAAAGTCCTACTGGTCCGTTTGTTCATAAGACCGGAAATTTAGGACGCGATATCGATGGTTCTTTCTTTACCGACGACGATGGTAAACATTATTTCTATCATGCTAACAACCAGGGAATACGTGGTTGCACCATGCCCACCAACCTGTCTTTCGGCAATGATGTAGACCTGGGATGTTGTATCACAGGACAATGGACAGAAGGGCCGTGTATGTTCAAGCGCAACGGCTATTACTATCTGCTTTACACAGGTAATCATGTATGGACAAATGGCTACCGCATAGACTATGCTGTGAGCAAGAGTGGAGCCCTTTCCGGTTTTGTTCCGCAAAGCGAACAGAATCCGATTCTTGTCGATACCGAGACGCCTACTCATAAGGCACTTGGACATGGAACGGCGTTTGTAGGTCCAGACCTCGATACTTATTTTTTCTGTTATCACAATTTGCAGGACAACAAAGCGCGTCGTCTGCTTAATTTCGAACGTATAGGATGGTGTGGCGACAAGCTAATGATGACAGGGCCTACTTGTTGGGAGCAAGATGCTCCTTTAGTAGCAAGAAACGATTACTTCGAGCGTGTTGACTTGGGAGACGAGTGGTCAACCCATGGAGGTAAATGGAGCATAACGGGAAAAGACCACCTGCAGCAGACCATAGGTTCGGATACCTGTATTGCTCTTTTCAATACTTCTTCGTATAACAGTTATACGGCAGAATTTACCCTGCGTGCTACCCAAAAAGAAGAAGGAAGGATCGGGTGCATTTTCTCGTACCAAAATGAGCGTAATTATACAGAAGTCCTCATAGATATAGAGTCCAATACCCTTGTGCTGAACGATTACATCGACGGAGCTGTAAATGTTACCCGTAGTGCAAAATTGCCAGCAGACTTTACTGCTAATTGCTGGCACGGCATTCGTATCGAGAAGAGCGCCAAACGTGTCAGAGTTTATGTCGATGGTATGCGTAAGTTCCAGATCAGTCTGAACGAGAATGGTGGACAGATAGGATATGTAACCCATGATTGTCAAGGAGACTTCTCTTATATCGCCATAAGTCCCTTTGTGGATGGTAGCGGAATACTTGATGTCAGTTTGCCCCTTCCTGGCATGATCTCAGCCAGTTTCTGTATGGAAAAGACCGAAGATGTGAAATCTGTCACCTATGCTCTCCCTGTGGGGTCTGCATACGCTATGCGTTGCCCTGCAGGAAATAGCATGAAGTATCGCGTCAATGTTCAGGCCGATAATGTTTATAATATCGGTCTCAGATATAAATCAACGGCTACCTCCCATATACGCATGCTCATCGATGATGAAGATGTTACAGGGCAGATAGAGCTTCCTTCCTCCCGGTCTTCTGTTATGGTTCAGACGCTTAAGGATGTTCCTATACCAGCAGGTCTTCATGTGCTTACGTTGGAGGTCATAGACGGAACGCCGATGGTGTATGAGTATAACATCAAGCGAGGGGTAAGAAATCCCCATATTATGAGTGACAATTTCGATAATGGCTTCAGCCCCGAGTGGGGATATACGGAGGGTAACTGGACTATTGTGAACGGTCAGCTGGAATCAACAGGAAAATATGGCAAGATGCTTATGGGTGGGTTCGACGACATTCATCTTACGGACTATACCGTAGAGTGCGACGTCATCTATACCAGTAGCGAGATGAACGGAGGCCTTCTTTTCCGCACAACGAATGCTTCTACAGGGGGAGCCGATGACAATCCTGTTTTGGGAACGGATTTTCTGCAGGGATACATCTTCATGGCAGGAACCACATCGGTGGCCCTTGGCAAGCATAATTTCGGATGGAAGACATTAGCTTCGGCCAGTAAGAGCATTTCTCCTTCTATACCTCATCACATGAAGGTGGAAGTTAAAGGCGCTAATATCAAATGCTATCTGGATAATATGGAAAAAGCACTCATTAACTATACAGACCCTCTTCCGTTCATAACAGGTAGGGCTGGTTTCCGCGCACATAATTCCAGCATTCGTTTCGATAACTTCATTGTTACGCCCGAAAAGAACGAAGAGACTCCTATAACATCTGTCGCAAAAGACAAAGACCCCTTTAATTCTACTGTAAAGATATATAATTTGCAAGGCCAAATGATATCGCTGGATAGCAAGAATCTGCAGGGTATATACATAGTAAAAGACGGTTCTACCAGCCAGAAAGTCTATTTTAATCGCAGATAGCGAAAATAATGGGGGAGGATAAGACATTTATCCTCTCCTAATTGTTAGTTATGCTGTTTATCACCTTGTTTTACAGTCTTTGTCTTTTTTCTTTCCTTTTTTTTGTAGATATAGAAAATAAAGTTTTATCTTTGCAATGAAAATTGACTATTTACATTATTAACCAACTAAAACAAATTAACTTTTACAATGAAACATTTCTACTCAAAACTTTGTGTAGCGGCTTTAGCTTTATGCTTAAGCCTGACGTCAAAGGCAGAAGTGAGTGTCGTTGAGGGAGTGTACCAGCTGGGTTCGCCTGACGACATGATTGAATTTGCCCAAATTGTACTTGATAACAATGGTGAGGTCGATGCTGTCCTGATAGCAGACATCGACATGAGTGCTTACCCCGAGTTCTCTATCTCCTCGAGCGACATCTCATACAAGGGCGTATTTGATGGTCAGTTCCACACTGTTACCATCGGGTATGACAACAATGAGAACGAGTATGTATCTTTGTTTCGCAAGTTAGGTGTAGGAACCATCAAGAATCTGGTGGTAAAAGGTAGCCTTCATGCCATTGGTAAGCACTGTGCTACACTGGTAGGACAAAGTGTATCAACAGGTACCATTGAGAATGTGGTTACCGATGTGGCTATCAACACCACTACGGTAGGTGACGGTTCTCATGCTGGACTTATAGGCAGTGTTACCAGTAGTTCAAATGTTACTATTAATAATTGTGTTATTGGCGGCTCTCTGAAAAGCGAGGGTATGGCCACTTCTCAGTGTGGAGGTGTAATAGGTTGGGCAGATGGTAAGGCCACTTTGAACAACGTGCTGGTTATATGTGAGTTCGAGATTGCCGGTAGCGGTGACGGAACCTGGGGTAACCTGACGTTTGTCCGTAATCCAGGCAATTCCACCCTGAACAATTGCTACTATCTGAACCAACTGGATGTAGTGGATGCTAACGCTAAGCATATAACAGCAGATGAACTGGAAAGTGGTGCCGCCTGTTTTGCCTTGAATGTGGGCAATGCAGAAACTGCATGGTTCCAGAATCTGGGTACTGATCCTGTTCCCGTTCCTAACCCCTCTCATGCCAAGGTATTTCGTATAGGTCGTTCACATTGCGACGGCTCTGCTTACGAGGAGGTTTCTTATAGTAATACAGAGGGCGCTACTGAACAGGACGACCATGATTTCCAAGATGGTGTATGTACCTATTGCCATACTGTTAACGAGAATTACCTGACAGCAGCGGAAGATGGTTTCTATGAGTTGGGTAATGCCGCAGAACTTTGCTGGTTTACTTATATGGTAAAGGCTGGTCATACCGATATCAATGGCCGTCTGACAGCTCCCATTGATTTGGAGGGTGCTGCTTTTGCTCCCATCGGTACTACTTCTTTGCCATACGCAGGTACCTTTAATGGTGGTACGTATGCTATCTCTAATGCCAACATGATGATTTTCGGTACCGTTAATGGTGCCATCATCGATGGCATTAATGTCGTAGGCGGTGTTGTGGGCGGACACGACAATGCTGCTCATACCGGTTCCATTATTGGACATTTCCGTTCTGGTTCTTTAACACGCAGCTTCAGTACTGCCAGCGTGGAGAACGGAAAGGGTGACTGTGGCGGTCTGATTGGTAAGATTGGCCATCCTGCTGTTATCAGCAACTGTGGTTTCGCCGGTAACCTTACCTGTGGTTGGAGTGCCGGACTTCTTTCGGGTTCTACCGATGGCAACGATACAGATGTTACCATTAGTGATATTCTCCTCGATGCTCGTAACGTAACATACGGAAATGGTGACGGACATGGTCTGCTGGTGGGTTGGTTCCATGATGGAGTAGGCCAGAAGACTTCTAATATCTGGGTTATAGAAGGTCCTTCTCTTACAGACATCGTTGGATATAAACACGAGGAGGCTGTAGTTCTTGCTACAACTCATAGAATTTCAGAATCTGATGCTCTCACGGGTGTGGCCACATTTGGCCTGAACAAGGGCAACATCACCTCTCCTGCCTGGTTCCAGACACTTGACGAGGACGATGCTCCAACCCTTGTTCCTACCCATGGGGTGGTGTACATGATTGCTGAAGGACAGTACACCAACGATATGGCAGAGTTCCGTAAGAACGTAGTTACAGCGGGTAAGGAATATGCCGAGAACGTTATTGCCTATAAGGGTGACATAGAGGCATACGAAGTAGCCCTGGATGCATTTGCTGCATTGGAAGAATTCGATGCTGATGTGTATAATGCTATGATGGAAGCACGCGCTACTTTAGAGGCAAGTGCAGCTGCCTATAAGCAATACACAGACCGTCTGGCAGAAATTGTTGCCCACGTTGAAGAAAATGGTGATGATTTCTATGGTACAACCTACGAAACGCTGCTCTCTTATATAGAGGAGGAGGTTGAGCCTTGCGAGGAGTTCCCCGACGGTTCAGCAGGTTATATCACAGAATACAAAACTCTCACAGGCGAGCAGATCGTGGCAGAGATAGCCTTCATGAATGGCTTGCTCGAGGCTGCCATCAAGGCAAACTATCAGAAGGGTACGGAGATTACTAACCTGATGGTGAATGCCGACCTTTCTGCTAAGCCCAACTTCACAGGCTGGACAACTTGGAAGGACGGCTCAACCCTTACAACAGGTACTGTGGAAGGTGTGATGACAGCAGGTGAGGTGTGGAATGCCAAGGCTGATGTTCACCAGACTTTGACAGGTCTGAAGAATGGTGTTTACGAGTTGCGTGTCAATGCTGCTACCCGTCCTGCATCTAACACCTTCAACGAAAACGACAATTATATTGCATATCTTTATGCAAACAATGACGAGAATTATATTCAGGCTCTGACAGAGGATATGGTAAGCGGAGAAAACGCTATAGATGGTGTGAACTGTCTGCTGACTCCTGATGCAAACGGCAATGTTGACGATTCATTGTATATCGACGATACTTACCACTATGTTCCTCATGGTCCTGTTACCTGTGCCTATGCTTTCAAGGCTGGGCGCTACGAGAACCGTGTTATTACAAACGTAACAGACGGTACTCTTACCGTGGGTCTGCGCATCCCCGGAACAGGCCTGGCTAACGACTGGATCGGATTCGGTAGCTTCCGCCTGTTCTATCTGGGTACTACGGAAGAAGCTGCTGAATTGATGGGCGATGGAATGGAATCCTATACCGACCGTGCCAATACGCTAATCGAATACCTCGGTATCTCGGATATTCCAAATTCAGACGACGAGACATTGCCTCATTACAAGTCAATGCCTAACTTCTCTGCAGAACTCCGTAGCGAGTTACAGCATCTGGTTGGTGCTGTAGAAGGAAAGAACGCCGAGGAACTGCTTGGTATCTGTGCTCAGTTTACCGAGGTTTTCCATAAGATAGATAGCTGTAAGGAAGCATACATCGAGTTGATGGATAATGCCCTGGCTATGCTGGATGCCTGCTATAATGATCCCGATTCTCCTCAGGAAGAAGTTGTCGAGATGCAGAATGTTGTGGATGATATTATATCTGGTTGGGAGCAGGGAACTTTCAACGTTGCAGAGGCTAAGGCTATGGAGGCTATAAAGAATACAGCTTTCTATCAGCGTTACTTCCAAGGCGCTCCTGCTCTCAAGGGTGGCTTCTACCAGCTGGAAACAGCCAGCGATATGGCTTGGTTTGCAAATAATGTCAACAGCTTGGGTAATACCCAGCTCAATGCCGAGATAGTAGCTCCTATCGACCTTGCCGACAGCCAGTTCTCACCTATCGGTACCATAGCTATGCCTTACGCAGGTACCTTCAAGGGTAACCTGTATCCCATTACCAATGCCAACATGATGATCTTCGGTACCACTCAGGGTGCAACCGTCGATGGCGTTAATGTTCAGGGCGGAAGTGTAGGAGGCAGTGACAACGCTGAGCATACAGGTTCTATCTGCGGTACCTTCCAGGGAACCATGACACGCTGCTACAGTAATGCTACCGTAGAGAACGGTAAGGGCGACTGTGGCGGTCTGATTGGTAAGATCAAGAATAACTCAACCGTTAAGAACTGTATGTTTGCCGGTAACTTGCTGAGCGGATGGAGTGCAGGTCTTGTGGCAGGTGCAACAGACGGAGACGACCATTATGTTGTTATCAGCGATATCATGCTGGACGGCAGGAATGTAACCTATGGCAACGGTGACGGACATGGTATTCTTGTAGGTTGGCTCCACAATGGAGTAGGTAAATATACTTCCAACATCTGGGTTATCGAAAGTCCTACTCTTACAGATATTGTCGGCTATAAGCACGAGGAATCTGTTGTCAAAGAGAACACTACCTACGTTACAGCAGAAGAGGCTGCAACAGGTGTTGCTACATACGGTCTGAATCGCGGAGAGACAGAGAAGTCTGTATGGTTCCAGACATTGGGCACGGACGAGCTTCCCACACTCAGTCCTGATAGTAAGGTCGTATTGTTGGTTGATGGCATCTACGTAAATGCCGGTGCAGATGACGAGGATGCTGTAAATGCCCTGAAGACAGAGCCGCAGATTGTGAATGTCTTTGATCTGAACGGTCGTATGGTGCTCCATGGAGTTGATAGCAGAACGGGCTTACGCTCACTGCCCAACGGTCTGTACATCATCGGAGGCCGGAAGGTACTGAAGTAACAGGTACTAGATGACAATGAAAAAGCTGTCCATTACGGGCAGCTTTTTTCGTTGTCAATTAAATGAAGAGTGAAGAATGAGGTTTTTTCGGGTCACCTTCATAATCACGTGTGAGCGTACACTAAAACCGTGATGTTTTTCGTTCTTGTAAGAAACGAGATATCACAATGAATCCACAATACGAAATACTTGCCAAATGTTTGTTGCCAACACATATGTTGGAATG
>Ga0310691_10001013_pt1 | contig 46219 bp, 30 predicted proteins | sample 176DNAGHGlowgp2_FD_203887 | JGI IMG/M metagenome (GOLD analysis project Ga0310691, IMG submission 203887) | Sheep rumen microbial communities from Palmerston North, Manawatu-Wanganui, New Zealand - 1766 DNA GHGlow gp2 (v2) (version 2) | ecosystem: Host-associated > Mammals > Digestive system >... | reverse complement strand
GTTACATCTACTTCTGCCTGCAGGACTATCGCACCCAGATGGGCGAAGAGGGATTCGGCCGCGACCGCATCCGAAGGCATGGAGTCTGCGGCAAACGTCTCCAGCCCAAAGCTTCGTTCGACGTCCTGCGCCAACTCATGTCGCCCATCGAAGTGACCAAGTTAAAGCCAGCGGGTCAAAAGGAGAACAAGGGCACCCTTGCCAACCTTTACGATGTAGATGCCGACAACCATGACGCTGAGGTCACCATTCAGGCGAAGAACGACATCCCCTCCTACATTCTACGAGGCTATCGGGTGACCTACAACGATTCAAAGGGCCAGCTCAACTCCATTGACCTGCCCAACCTCCTGCCCGGTCAGAGCCATACCTTCATTCTCAGGAATGCCAACTCATCGTTCAACTTCGAGATCATGCGCAACGACGGTTCCTCAGTTCTCACCTATTAAGGAAATCATCCATCTCCATCAACAGAAAAAGTGGCGCCCCATTCAGGATGCCACTCTTTTTTTGTGATGCCAATCATTTTTTATAGAGATGCCAATCATTTTATTGACATACCAATCTTTCCATTAATCAGAATTGCCTTTCCTTATTCACTTGAATATGCTTCATCCTGACTTTGCGCGTATCCTTCTGATGGAGCCAGGGACGCTCGTCGGGAATCCGGGTTTCGAGGTTGATGTGGCGCAAACGAATATTTTCGGTATGGCTGATGCTGAATCCCCAGGCGGGCTGGATGCCGTGGGCGGAAGGTTCGGGATAGTTTGCCTCGCCCAATTGGGAAGGCTTGCGGGCCGAAGGGATGAAGAAGGGATTGACTCCACGCTGCTCGCGATAGTCGTCCATCGTCAAGCCGCCCCGGAACTGCACACTGAGATGCTCGATGCGGACATCACGAACGGGCTGTCCCTCCACACCAGCTATAAGGCAGGCATAACGGCTATCGGCATCGGTGACCTTGACGTGACGAATGCGGATGTTGCGCACCGTGGAAGGATGGAAACTCTCGGGAGCACGCATACGATCGCCCAAACGGATGTAGATGGGTGAATTGCAGATGTCGTGCATAGTGAGGTCGCTCACATCAATGTCCTCCATGGCAGCGCCATCGACGGTCTCGAGGGCCAGGCCACGACAATGGGTGAACTTGCAACGTCGGATGGTGATGTGCCGGAAGCCACCATTCGACTCAGTACCCAACTTGATGCGTCCCGTAGGTCCATCGCCATCGGGAGCCTTTTCGACCAACGTGGTGCACGTGCCGTCGTAGAACGAGCCTACATCGTAACCACTGACCTCGCAATCCTCGACAAGGACGTGTTCGGTGGGCTTCGGCCGGCCCAAGGCATAGGAACACTTCAAGACAATGGCATCGTCGCACAGCGAGTTGACGCGACAGCGTCGCACCACGACACGTTCGCAGCAGTCGATGTCGATGGCGTCACGATTGGTATCGATCAGGAGGTCTTCGATAAGGAGGTCATCGACACCCGTGAGCAGCATGGCAAAGTGTCCGCATTGCAGGAAACTCACACCGCGCAGGGTGACACGCCGGCAGTCGCGGAGTGCCAATGCCTTGTTGGCCTGCGGCATGCCCCGATAGCCGCGTCGCGGGCCATCGCGTTTCAGCACATCGGTGCCATCGATAAGCCCCTCCCCTTCGATGGTCAGGTCGTGCAGATTTTCGCCCCAAAGAAGCGAGTTGTGCCAATGACTGTGCCCATAGTCCTGATAACTCGACTCGTTGGGTTCGGCCTCGTCGTAGCCTTCGGTATCGGTCACAGAAGCCGCCTTGATGACAGCACCACGTTCGAGGCGCAGGGTGATGCCCGAGCGCAGATGGATGGAATAGCAGAGATAAGTGCCCTCGGGAACGACCACCAGTCCCCCACCCGCCGAAGCAGCACTTTCGATGGCGGCATTGATGGCCGGCGAATCGATGTGCCGTCCATCACCCAAGGCTCCGAAGTCACGCACGTCGAGCGCCAGGCTTCGGCTCAGAGCTAGGAACGTCAAGAGGAGGGATAAGAGGATGCGTTTCATTGTTTTTTATTTTTCATCACTTCTGAAGGCAGGATGCCGAATTCGCGCTTGAAGGTTTCGCGGAAGTGGGCCATCTGGTTGAAGCCCGTCATCATGGCAGCTTGCGAGACATTGTATTCGCCACTTTCGAGCAGACCATAGCAATAGCGCAGACGACGCTTGCGGACATACTCATTGGCCGTCATTCCGGTGAGGGCCTTCACTTTTCGATAGAACGTGCTGTGGCTCATTGCCATACGGTCGGAGACGAAGGCCATGTCGAGATCCTCCTGCATGATGTTGTCTTCGATGATCTTGTTCAATCGTTCGAAGAACTGCTGGTCGAGGGGACTCAGCGCAGAGGTTTCGGATGACGCAGTCTGCTCTGTTCCGGGAGTAGATGAGGTTGCAGGATCGTTTGGAGATGTAGAGGCAGGTCCCAACTGGTTGGCCAGACGTTCGATCATGCGACGTCGAGCTGCAAGCAGATTCTGGATTCGACTACCGAGCAACTTGGCCGTAAAGGGCTTGGTCAGATAGGAATCGGCGCCGCTTTCATAGCCTTCTTCCTTGTCGGCATCGGTGACCTTTGCCGTGAGCAGAATGATAGGGATATGGCTGGTGCGAATGTCCTCCTTGAGGATTCGGGTGAGTTCGATACCATTCATTCGCGGCATCATGATGTCGCTGACAATGATGTCGGGAATATGTTCCAAAGCCAAGGCCACGCCTTCCTCACCATTTTGTGCCTGAAGAATCTGGAAGTCGTCGCTGAACGAGTCGGTGATGTACTGCCGGATGTCGGTATTGTCCTCGACGATGAGGAGTGTGGGCTGCTGGTTCTCGGAGGGTTCAAGGGGTTCGAGAGGTTTGAGAGGGTCGAGAGGTTCGAGGGGTTCGATGGGGACATCCTCCTTGTGGAGAGCATTGGGATAGGTGTTTTCGATGGAAATGGAGAAAACAAACCTACTGCCCTCACCCTCACGACTTTCGGCAATGATGGTGCCTTCGTGCAAATCGGCCAGCGAACGCACAAGGGCGAGACCGATGCCTGTGCCCGAAGCCTGATGACGACCCTCGGCCTGGTAGTAGCGCTTGAAGATGTGAGGCAGCGCATCGGGGGCAATGCCATGACCGGTATCACTCACGGCAATATGCAGCATCCCCTCGGTATCGCTCTTGACATCGACAGTGATGTTGCCCTCTTCGGTGTACTTGATGGCGTTGGAGAGCAGGTTGTTGAGGATGGTGGTGATCACCTCCGAATCGAAATAGATCTTGGGAAGATCGGACGCGATGTCGTAGGAGAACTGCACCTTGGGATTGCGATATAGTTCCTTGTAGTTCAGGCAGATTTCGCGCACAAACTGACCGATGTCGCCACGTGCCACGGTGAGTCGTCGGTTCTGCGTCTCGGTCTTTCGGAATTCCAGGATCTCGTTGATGAGGTCGCGCAGACGGCCTGCACTTTTCTGGAGCATAGCCACACGTCGATGGGCCGAGGGCGGCAGACTCTGGTCGTTCATCAGGTCGTCGATGGGACCAAGGATGAGCGTCAAAGGCGTGCGCAGTTCGTGGGTGACATTGGTAAAGAAGCGCAGACGTTCCTCGTTGAGTTCCTGTTTCTGGAGGCTCTCGCGCTTCTCGAGTTCGAGCGAACTTTGGAGCGCCAGCCTTCGCTTGTAGGAACGTACCATCCAAATGACGAAAGCGGCGAGGGCAAGAGCATAGGCCAGATAGGCCCACCAGGTGCGCCAAAGAGGAGGCGTGATGGTGATGTCGAGTTGTGCAGAACGTGCCTCGTCCCAGTCCTGGCTACGCAACTTGGCACGGAGGATGAAGGTGTAGTGTCCGGGACGAAGGCCACGGAAAACGACATCGTCGTCGCCTGCAATGTTGTACCACTTGTCGTCCATGCCACGCATCATGTAGGAATAATCGACATGGCGTGTTTGCGCAAAGTTGCGAACGGTATAGGTAAGGTGAAGCGTGTTCTGCTGATGACTGGTACGCACACGTCCTTTGCGGTCGGGAATGAGTTGCTGAATCTCGGTCTGCATGCCCATGGGATGATAGGCTTCGCAGGCGACAATCTGCACCTCGGAGACCGGCATATTGCCCGTGACCTGACGGGGTTGGAAGCAGCAAACGCCCTGTGCCGAACCGAAGCAGAGGACACCATCGGCAGTCGTGAGGGCAGCGCCCGGTGAAAAGCCATGCAACTGATGCAGGTAGGACTGGCCGTAGTTGTAGCACTGTCCTGTACGCTTGTCGAGACACGAAAGGCCGGTGTAGGTGCTCATCCAGATACGCCCGTCGGCATCCTGCTGGAGAGCAAGCACATGGTTGTCGGCAAGGCCCTGCTCACGCCCATAGCGGGTGACACGAAGCGAAGACTGCGTGTCGGCTGCCGGTTTCAGGAGGCCTGTTATGCCAATCAGACCATCGTCGGTAGCCATCCACAGCATCTGTCCGTCGAAGTCGCGGATGGTCTGGTTAATCTTAAAGGGAATATGTCCTTCGGCCGGAACCAGGTGATGGCAGGAATCGGAAAGCTGATCGTAGATGCAGGCCCCACCGCCCAAGGTGGTGAGCAACAGCTGATGGTCGTCGAGAGGGAGGAACCCGGTGACGGGAACCGTCAGGAAACGGCTGATGGAGGGACAAGGCACGACGCTGCCCTGCTCGTAGCGATAGACGCCCGTCTCGCCACCAATCCAGATGCGATGCAGCGGGTCCTCGTAGAAGGAATGGACATCGGCGCCCTCAGCATCGATAGCTATGTGTTCGAATCGGCCCGTGCTCCGACTGAAACGAAATGCACCCTCATCGTCGATGCCCAGCCAAACATGGCCATTGCTGTCGGTCATCATGCAGCGGGTCAGCGAATGGCGACGCCGCATCTGTGCCTGTCCCGACCATCGGCCCTGCATCCTGCCGTCGGCCCACAGCACCAGTTCGTCGTCACTGGCCATCCAGAAACCTCCCTCTGCGTCGGGAGCCATGGAATAGACTGCACGCGGTTGCCGCTCGATGTCGCGATAGTCGAGCAGTTCGAACTCCGAACGCTGTTCGCTGACGAAATCGACTCCCGTGCCATGATTGCCCACCCAGATGTTGCCATATTCATCCTGTGCCAGGCTGCGCGTATTGAGCGACGACACCTTGACGCGGAAATTCTCGTAATCGTCGGTTGGCAAAGGCTTGCTGGTTGCCACGAAGTTGTCGGGATTGACTATCTTGATGCCTCCCATATCGGTAGCCACCCAGAGTGTGCCGTCGCGCATCTGGACGATGTCGTAAACATTGTCATCGAAGCCATCGGCATCGAGGGGCACACGCGTGAAAACACCCGACACGGGATTGAAGAGCACCAGTCCTCCATCGCAGCCCACCCACACACGCTGGCGGTCGTCGAAGCAGATGCTACGCACGTTGTTGCCTGGAAGTCCTGAGGAGTCCTCCTCGAAATGCCTTGTGGCACCACCTGTCAGACTCACCACACTCAAGCCATGCTGGCTATGACCGATGTAGAGGCGGCCATGGCCATCGTCGAGCAGACACCGGTTCTGGAAATGCGGGGTGAGGGATAGAGTCTCGAAAGTGCGCCTACCGACGTCCATTCGCTGCACTTCGCCATTTCCATAGACGAGCCACACCTCATCGGGAGAAGCCCACGAGATGTCCTCCACACTCGATGCCATCATTCCATGGTTGGCATTGAGGACTGTTGTCTCTCCCGTCGCAAGGTGGTAGAGCACGAGCCCCAATTCGGTGCCGATCATCATCTGCCCCGTAGGTTCATGCCAATAGAGGGCAGCCACACGCTGCACGATGGGACCCGATCCATCGGGCCAGCGCAGCGAGATACATGTGCTTCCCGCAATGCGGCTCACTCCTGCCTCGGTAGCTACCCACACGTAGCCCATGCCGTCGATGGCCAGTTCGAGCACACCATCGTTGGCAAGGCCATTGGCCATGCCGACATGACGAGATGCGGTGTAACTGACGGGCCACGCCGTACCGACCAGCAGGAGGCTGGTCACGAAGAGGGATGCAAGCCTTCGAAGCATTGGGTTTGTTTATTTTAAGAAAGGATTGACGGTGGGATCGGGACCCAGATAAAAGCTGGGCTCGGAGGGCTGATTGTAGCCCACATTCTGTGCTGCCGTCGAGAGGCGATAGGGAATGTCCTCCATGAGGCAGTTGATGCGATGGACGGTGGGGAAAGGTGTGACATAGATGCGCAGTTCGTCACTTTCGGGTGTGCGGACGATGACCTCTTCACGCCAATCTCCCAGGATGTCGGCAGCAAGACAGGGATTGGACTTCGTGCCATTGTTGAACTTGACACCTTCGAAGCGCGTGATATCGACGATGGACTTTTCCTCCCAGTCGAACTTCGAAACCGCCTCACGATCGAGGAGTTCGCGCAACAGGTCACCATCCCACCAGATACCTAAATTGATGGAAAGATGTCGGCCACCCAACTTGAGGTGCTGCTTATGCTGCGGGTCGTCGGGATCCTCGGCAGAGAAGACCACCTCACCCTTGATGTTGCGAATGCCATGACTGTCGCTGCTCCACATCTCCAAGCCAGGATTGGTGGGGTCAATGTCGGCAGCCATACAGCGGCCCACGTCGCTCGAAGAAGGAATCTGGAAGATGACCTCACCGGTGCGTGCATTGCGGAAGTCGCTGCCGTCGCGCTTGTTCTCGTGACAATCCCAAACAAAGAGATCGGAAGTCATGGGGTCGAAAGCCATGAGGTAGATGGCATCGCCATGGCCCATTCCCGTGTTGTAGAGACCACGTCCGTCGTTATCGACAGCCATCGAACCATAGGTGATCTCGTCGCAACCATCGCCATCGACATCGGCAACTCGCAGGTTGTGATTGCCTTGGCCGGCATATTCTGCCCATTCGGGGTTGTTGGTATCGAAGGTCCAACGATTCCTGAGTTCCTTGCCATCCCAATCCCAGGCAGCGAGGACGGTACGCGTGTAGTAGCCACGACAGAAGATAGCGCTCGCCTTATGCCCGTCGAGGTAGCCCACGGCAGCCAGCATGCGGTCGCTGCGATTGGCATAATTGTCTCCCCAATCGGCAAGGTTACCGCGTTCGGGGATGTAGGGCTTGGTATCCATGGCAGCGCCTGTCAGACCATTGAAGACCGTAATGTATTCGGCACCCGTCAGGATGCGGCCCGTCATGGGACGTCCTTCACGATTGTATTTGCCCCATTCGCGCTGGGGAGAAGGCTGCTGTTGGTCGGCTCCTTCGGGACCGCGGTGACGATAGTCGGCCTGCGGATCACCGATGACATTGCCCTGGCCGTCGATGGTGCCATCGGAAGTCTTTACCATCATTTCGGCACGACCATCACCATCGAGGTCATAGACGATGAAAGGCACGTAGTGGGCACCGCTGCGGATATTGATACCCATATTGATGCGCCAGAGCAGGGTGCCATCGAGCCGATAGCAATCGAAGAGCGTGGGACCCGTGTAGCCATCGTGTGCATTGTCGTGAGCATTGGAGGGATCCCATTTGAGAATAATCTCATACTGACCATCGCCATCGACATCTCCCACCGAGGCATCGTTGGCCGAATAGAAAAATTTGCGACCATCGGGCGACTGGCCTTCTTCGGGACGCTGCAAGGAAACAGGCAGGTATCCTTGGGGCGCATCGGCACGCAAGGTGAATGCACCGTCCTTGCCTCCTCCCCTCACCTCGTAGGTAACGTCGCCTGCCAAGGGCTGGGAATCGACAAAAAAGGTACCACCAGAAGTGAGAGGCGCAACGTTAAGTTTCGTACCGTTGCGATAGACGTCGAACGCCTCACCCACGCCATCGCTGGTGAGGGTGCGCCAACTGACGACCACCTGCTGGTCTTGACGAATAGCCACGACACCTCGGTCGAGCGTTTCACGACAGAGGTTCGACATGTCATAGCGAGGTTGTGCCTGAAGTGCCAGGACGCCTGTGAGGCTACAGGCAATGATCAATCTTCGGTTCATAATTATTGAGAAAAAGGAAAGGATTTGAAATTGTTTTTGCAGTGCAAATATATATAATAATATTAATGTGTACAAGTCCCAAAAGCCTTTTTTTTGCCCCCGATGAAAAAATGTACCAAAAAAGACGAAAATCTGTAGGTATCAGTTGCGGAAAACCCGCTATCTTTGCGCCATAAAAATACATATTCACAGATTTATTTACAACCAAACATTAATCAAATGAAAGAACAAGCAACAAACTTCACGAAGCGCGTCGGCACGCTATGGGCGCGTCTTCTCGTTCTGGTCATGATTGCAGTCCTTCCGACCGCCATCATGGCACAGGGACAGGTAACGGGTACGGTTGTTGACGCCACTGGCGAACCCATCATCGGTGCCAGCGTCGTTGTGAAAGGCACCACCACAGGTACGGTGACCGACCTTGATGGTAACTTCACGATCCCAGGCGTTTCAAGAAATGCTACCCTCGTGTTCTCGTACGTGGGCTATCGCACACAGAACATCGCCCTCGACGGCCGCAACACGGTCAACGTGACGCTCGAGGAAGACAAGCAGCTCATCGACGAAGTGGTGGTTGTAGGTTACGGTGTTCAGCGCAAGACTGACGTAACCGGTGCCCTCACACGCGTAGGCGAAAAAGAAATGAATGCAAAGCCCGTGAACAACGCCTTCGAGGCACTGCAGGGCAAGGCTGCCGGTGTGGACATCACAACTAGCGAGCGTCCTGGTACCGTGGGCAGCATCATGATTCGTGGTACCCGTTCGATTTCTGCCGGTCAGGGTCCTCTCTACGTTGTTGACGGTGTGCCCCTTCAGGCAGGTGGTATCGAGACCTTGAACCCACGCGACATCGAGTCAATCGACATCTTGAAGGATGCCTCTTCGACTGCCATCTATGGTAGCCGTGGCGCCAACGGTGTTGTCCTCGTCACTACAAAACGTGGTCAGGAAGGCAAGACGCAGGTGAGCTACAACGGATCGCTCACTTTCGAGAAGATTGTGGACAAGAGTCCTGCCATGAGCGCAAGCGACTATATCACTTGGCGTCGTTGGGCATACTACAACTCAGCTCCCGACAAATATACCCCTGGTGACCAGCCCACACAGGAGCAAGACAAGAACTTCTTCAGTGGTGATGACGTTGCCCTCGCCAACATTATGAAGGGATGGGCAGGCGGTTCATGGGATGGTTCGAAGGTAACCGATACCGACTGGACCGATTTCGTAACCCAGACCGGTCTCACCCAGGAGCACACCATCAGCGCACGCGGTGGTACAAAGAACGTCTCAGGTTTTGTATCGTTCGGCTATCTCCGTAACGAAGGCACCCAGAAAGGCCAGACCTATGAGCGCTACAATTTCTCAGCTTCTGCCGATATCCAGGGCACCAAGTGGTTCAAGGCCGGAGGTTCGTTCAATGCTTCTTTCGGCACCCAGCAGTATGGTTATTCGAAGGCTTACGGAACAAGTTCCGGTCCAACCGAACTCTATGGTGCAGCCAAGGCTATTCTGCGCTATACATTGCCTTACGATGAGAATGGCGATATCATCACCCAGCCCGGTGGTTCCACTACAAATACCTATTCGATCATTGACGAATGGACAAAATCGAAAGACGAGCGCAAGAACTACCGTCTGCTCGGAAGCTTCTATGCCCAGATTGACCTCGGCAAGATCTTCGAGCCACTGACAGGCTTGATGTGGAAGACCCAGTTCGGTCCTGAGTTCCGCTACTATCGTAATGGCAACTACCTCGACAGCAGTTCAATCAGCCGCGCCGGTGGTAACAACACCGTGAGCCGTGGCGATGGTCAGCAGCTTGCATGGACACTCGACAACATGCTGCTCTACAACCGCACCTTCGGTGAGCACACCATTGGCTTGACCTTGTTGCAGAGTGCATCCAAGACTGAGACTGAAACCAGCAGCATCAGCGAAGAGAAGATCCCGATGCCCTCATTCCTTTGGAACAACCTGGGAGCAGTTGACGTTACGGATACCCAATATAAAGTAGGTATCGGTTCAGGCCTCACCGGCAGCCAGCTTTCTTCATATATGGCTCGTGTAAACTACTCGCTCATGGATCGCTACCTCCTCACCGCATCTGCTCGTTGGGATGGTGCATCGGTACTTGCAGAGGGTAAGAAATGGGACTTCTTCCCTTCGATGGCCTTGGGTTGGCGCATGGAACAGGAGAACTGGATGAAAGACATCAACTGGATTGACCAGTTGAAGGTACGCTTCGGTGTCGGTGTCACCGGTAATGCTGCTGTAGGCCCTTACGGCACACTCGGTATCATCAGTTCCTACTGGATGCCATTCAGCACAGGCAACACCCAGATCCTCGTGACCAACGAACCTTATTATTCTTCGGGTGCCAACCAGATGCCGAACAAGAACCTCGGCTGGGAGAAGACCACCCAGTGGAACGTCGGTGTTGACTTCAGCTTCATCAAGGGTCGTCTTGGCGGTACCGTCGATATGTACACATCCCGTACGAAGGACCTGATTCTCGATATGACCATTCCTTCACTCTCGGGCTATCCATCGATGAAGACCAACGTAGGTCAGACCAAGAACAAGGGTATCGAGATCACCTTGAATACCATCCCCATCCTTACAAAGACCTTCACCTGGAACTCGAACCTGAATTTCGCTTGGCAGAAGGATGAGATCGTAGAACTTGCCAATGGCAAGGAGGACGACATCAACAATGCATGGTTCATCGGCGAGTCGATTGCCGTACACTTCGGTTACGAGGCCGATGGTCTCTGGCAGGAGAGCGATGCAGCCGAGATGGCCAAGTTCAACGAAAACGGCCAGAAGTTCACAGCCGGTAGCGTCAAGCCTGTTGACCAGAACGGCGACTACAAGATCGATGCTGACGACCGTGTGATCATCGGCAACAAGAACCCACGTCTGACCGCAGGCTGGTCGAACAGCTTCAGCTGGAAGGGCTTAGAGCTCACCATCGACCTGCAAGGCCGCTTCGGTTATACCATCAGCACAGGCGGTGAAGGTCAGCTTGGTATGTACCAGCAGCGTGAAATCAGCTACTGGCGTCCCGACAACACGGGTGCCGACTGGCAGAAGCCTGTATATAGCCAGGCCGGTGGCGACCCATATGCTGGTCTGCTCGGTTTCAAGGATGCATCGTTCATCAAGATCCGTAACCTCTCACTGGGTTACAACTTCAACCGCAAACTCATCGAGAAGCTCGGTCTGAGCAACCTGAAACTCTACGTTCAGGGCAAGAACCTGGGTATGCTCTACTCTTCGGTTGACTTCATGGATCTCGATACTGGCCGCACTTACTTCAACCGTGGTGTAACTTTCGGTCTTCAGGTTGATTTCTAATAATTGGGTAATAACATTAAGACATAACAAATATGAAATCTATTTATAGCAAAATAGTTTGCGGTGCCCTGTCGATGCTTACCCTTTTGGGTGCTACCTCTTGTGGCGATGATTTCCTGAAGGAAGAGGCTGGTCACAAGTACACGGATGCACTGCTTGAGACACAGGATGGAGCCCTGGCAATGGCTGCCGGACTCTACGGCAACATTCGCTGGCATTTCGGTTATGAGTGGGCCTATGGTATCACACTCTATGGTTGCGATGAGTTCACCAATGGTGCAGACTTGACTTCGGAGCCTTGGAATACCTACGACAACCGCCTCAATCCGCTTGACTGTACACCTGCACTGGGTGCTGCCAACAAGAACTGTCCTGCCGTGTCGGCACTTTGGGATCAGATGTATTATGGCATCTCTACTGCCAACCTGATTATCAGCAAGGCAGAGAACGTAAGTGATGAAGCCAGCCGCAACAAGGCACTGGGCGAAGCTTACTTCCTGCGTGGCTACAACTACTATCGTCTGTTCTGCCAGTATGGTGGTGTGACCCTCGAAACCGAGCCCGCCAATGGTACCGTGAAGAAGAACTACTCACGTGCCAGTGAAGAGGAGACGCTGAACCTGATCATCAGCGATTTCGAAAACGCCTACAACATGCTGCCGACCAACAAGTGGCGCGGCAACGGAACCTGGACACGCTACACTGCTGCCCACTTCCTCGCCAAGGCGCTGCTCTACCGTCAGTCCGAGCGTTGCGCTTCTTGGGGAAACAAGTATGACAAGAATGCCGACCTGCAGCGAGTTATCTCTCTCTGCGACGAAGTGATCGCCGCATGCCCATTGGCTGCCGACTACTGGGACCTCTATGCAAAGTGGACGGGTGTTGACTGCCCCAACGAGGGACTTTCGGAAATCCTTATGGCTGCTGAGCACAATCAGGACAATACCACCCAGGGACGTTTCGGAAACCGTACCTATAACTACTTTGATCCTCAGTTCTCCAACTTCTCAGGTGGTTGGGTACAGCGTGGTCAGTACATTGGTGGCATGGACTTCCAGCGTTGCCGTCCGACCGAGTACACCTACTCAGTCTTTGACAATGTCAACGATGCACGTATGTGGAAGACCTTCAAGACCGTCTATGGTCTGAACAATGCGGCCAAGAAGGATGCCGATGTGATTTCAGACAATGGAATCACAGCCGAACAGGTGCCCGATCTGGGTGATGAGGGTATCATCTTCATCCTCAACAAGAAGGATGACCATCGTTTCGACGGCGAGCCTTATGGCACATTCGGACGTGCAGGCGTGGCTCACAGTTTCGTGAACCCCCGCACCGGCAAATGGGTGCCCAATGCATTCGTCAACTTCATGAACGGTCAGTATGTGCTCTTCAACTACGGCGTGAGCGGCAACACAGCCACTTCGAACGTCTTCTGCGGCATCAACAAGACTGCTGATGGTACCCGCACAGGTGAGAAGGGTGATGCACATCGTGACGTCATCATGGCCCGTACCGGCGAGACCTACCTCGTAAAAGCCGAGGCACAGGTTCGTTTGGGCCAGTACCAGGAGGCCATCAATACCGTCAACGTACTCCGTGCACGTGGTCAGTGGAAGAAGGACGAGGATCGCAGCTACTACACCGATGGCTCAATGGCATTCCTGAAGGCTGATGGTGGTATCGAGGACAACTCAACTGCTGCTGCCACTTCGGTAAAGAAGAATAAGGATAAGTCAGGCAAGGTGCTCTCCAATACCGAGGCTTACTATGCTTCGATGCTCCACACCAACACCTATTATCTCTCTACTGGCATTGAAGAGACCACCGAGGCTTCTGACCTCCAGATCAAGAGCTACACTCAACTCCCCGCCGAGGATGAGGCTGTCCTCTCCGCTATCGGTGCAAGCGGCGACTACGACCGTATGCTGAACTTCATCATGAACGAGCGCACACGTGAGTTGCTGGGTGAATGGAATCGTTGGGATGAGCTAGCACGCACTTGCCTGCTCGTAAAGCGCGCCAAGGCTTTCAACCCCGAGGCTGCTCCCAACGTGCAGGATCGCCACATGTACCGTCCTATCCCGCAGAAGTTCATCGACGCCCTCCAGAACGAGGACGGCTCGAACCTCTCCGATGCCGAGAAGAAGGCTTGGCAGAACCCCGGTTATTAATTCTGGCATTGTTCAGTTAGTAAATAGTTAGTATAGTATTGTGAAGGTAAAGGTCACATCGCGAGATGTGGCCTTTATCACTAAATCAGCGTCCTCAAACATGAAACTTACAATCACACTATTCACTCTCGTAGGACTGACATTCAGCGCCTTTGCCCAAGATGCAGTCGATACGAGCCTCGCTCGGCATGACTACTTCTATGCCGGACAAAGCAAGCAGCGCCGCATGTTCATCGTCAAGAATGGACAGATTGCGTGGAGTTATGACGACCAACTGAAACGCGGCGAAATCAGCGATGCCATCCTGCTCAGCGATGGTCACATCATGGTGGCTCACCAGTATGGCGTGGCAGAGATGGACAAGGAGGGAAAGACCCTTTGGAGTTACGCAGCCCCCGAAGGGACAGAGATTCATACCTTGCAACCCATCGGGCAGACACACGTCGTCTTCGTGCAGAACGGACGTCCGGCAAAGGCTGTTGTCATGGAAGTACCCGCCTGCCGCATCGTCAGGGAGTTCGAACTTCCCGTCAATGAAAAGAGTTCGGTACACGGACAATTCCGCAACGCACGTCTCACTTCGCGCGGCACACTGCTCGTGGCCAATATGTCATTGGGCTGCATTCACGAATTCAACAGTGCTGGACAAGAGGTCGATCGCTGGGAAGGTTTCCTGCCCTGGTCCGTACAGGAATTGCCCAAAGGCAATATCCTCATCACCGGACGCAAGGGACATATCCAGGAAATCAATCGCCAGGGACAGACCATATGGGAGATGAACACGACCGAATACGGCGTAACACAACCCCAGAAGACCGTTCGTCTGAAAAATGGCGGGCACATCGTCAACAACTGGTACAATGAGTGGAACAAGGAGCCCATGGATACCTTGAATGCCCCCGTACAGGCCATAGAGATCGACAAGGATGGTCGGAAGGTTTGGGAATTGAAGGCATGGAAAGATCCCGACCTGGGTCCTTCGACTACCATCCAACTGCTCAGCGAACCCGTGAACCGCGACCGCATGTTCTTCGGCGACTTCAATCCCCAGGCTCCCAAACTTTTCGTCGCTCCCAACGAACCAATCGGCATAGGACGCGGCATTCATCCCGGTCGTGTGGCATGGATTCACAACCCCGGTGTTGCCAAATGGGATGGCAAGACGGGGCTTTGGGTCGAGGATCGCTGGAACGACCAGGCCAAGGCCGACGAGATGATTCCCGAAGCCGTGATGCAATTGACGGGCGAGCCTACACCACAAAAGGCCTGGAAAGCCCTGTTCACGCACTTCAACAAGGAGCATGGACGCGGCAAAAGAGGCTACAAAAAGGGCGAGACCATTGCCATCAAACTCAATATGAACAACGCCATCACCCACCACGACACCATCGAACTCAACTCGTCACCTTTCATCACCCTGGCATTGGTACGTTCTTTGGTAAACGAGGGAGGTGTGCGTCCTCAGGACATCATTCTCTGCGAACCCAGTCGCGCCATTACCGACAGCATCTTCGAAAAAATTCATCGTGCATTCCCCGCCGTCCGCATGATCGACAACATCGGAGGAGATGGACGCGAGAAGTGTGAATACTATCCCGAACAGATCACCTATTCGACCGACAATGGCAAGATGGCACGAGGCCTGGCCAAGTGCGTCGTCGATGCCGACTACCTCATTAACACCGCCCTGCTTAAAACCCATTCGGGACCAGGCGTGACACTGACGAGCAAGAACTGGTACGGTGCCACCGACATCAACCTGCTTTGGCGACAGAATGCCCACAACAATGTGAGTCAGGACAAACGCCACGGCAAACCAGGCTACAAGACCTTCGTCGATTGGATGTCGCACAAGAATATGGGGCAGAAAGCCCTGCTCTTCCTCATCGACGGCACTTACGGTTCGCGTGACGTAAATGGTGCACCCAACCCGAAATGGATGAAGGAGCCCTTCAATGGCAATTGGGCATGCTCGATTATCGTGTCGCAGGACGAGGTTGCCTGCGATGCCGTGGGTATGGATATCATCATCAACGAATGGCCCGAGTTCGGCAGCCTCAACTATTGTGACGAATATCTGCGCGAAGCGGCTTCGATACCCAATGCGCCAAGTGGTACCATCTATATGCAGGACGGCAAGGCTCTGCAAAAGCCTCTCGGACTCTTCGAACATTGGAACAAGGATCATCAATATATCAAACTTGACCTCAGATACAAGAAATTATGAGAAAGTTACTCTTCTCTCTCTTCTCCCTCCTTGCACTCCTCTTTTCCTCCACTACTGCCCAAGTGAAAGATGCCTTCCAAGGCATTCTGCCAGTGACAGACCCACAAATGAAACAAAGTCTGAATGGAGTTTGGGACATCAAGGTGGTCGAAGGTATCACGGATGATCTTTCCGTACCGACACTGGATGAAACGTGGAGCAAGATTGACGTACCTGGATGTTGGGAAGCCTATGGTCTTTGCAAACCCACCTACCATCACGCTGATTCGCTGACCGGTTATTACCGAACGACTTTCAGCATCCCCGAGGCTTGGAAAGGTCAACGCATCGTACTTCGCTTCGACGGTGTGCTCTATGGCTATGAACTTTGGATCAATGGCAGGCAGGCGGGTTCCTGGCGATCGGGCTACAACACGGCGCTCTTCGACATCACGCCCTATTTGAACAAGAAGACCACAGAGCAACAACTTGCTATGCGCGTCATCACCGTGTTCCCTGGCAGCGACTTCGACTACAACGACGACTGGGCACCGAGCGGCATCTTCCGCGATGTGACCCTGATGGCTGTCCCGCAGATTCACCTTAGCGACCTCACCATCCATACCCATCTCAATGGCGAAGTCGAAGTGGAGTCCGAAGTAGCAAATGCAAGGAAGAGCACTATGGTCGAGCACGAGATTTTCGATGCCAATGGCCAAATGGTTGGGACTACCAAGGTGGAGAATCCCAAACTATGGACTGCCGAGACACCTTATTTATATATATTACGTACAAAGGTTCTCGACAAAGGGAAACTGCTCCAGACGTTCGAGCACAAATTCGGATTCCGCGAACTCACCATCGACGGCAATGTGCTGAAACTAAACGGACGACCCATCAAGCTGCGTGGTGTCACCACCCACAGCACCGACCCCAAGACCGTAAAGGTGATTGACGAAGCCAGCATCCTGCGTGATATGAAGCTGATGAAGGAGGCTTCGATCAACTACATCCGCACCTCGCACTATCCCCGTGAACCGCGTTTCTACGAACTAGCCGACTCGTTGGGCTTCTACATCATCGACGAAGTGCCCTTTGGCTATGGTGACAAGAACTTGTCAGACCCCACCTTCTACCCCGTCCTCCAGCAACGTGCCCAAGCCACCATCCGACGTGACAAGAACCACGCTTCGGTGCTCATCTGGAGTCTGGGTAATGAGAATCCCTTGACCGACATCTGCGTCCAACTCGGAGATTACGTGAAACAGGAACTCGACCCCGTCCGTCCAATCTGCTATCCACAGGTAGGCAGTTATTTCCGCAGATTCAACTATGAATTCCCGAAGGTGGCTGACATATATGCTCCACACTATCCCTCGGTGTCGCACGTAGCCGACTTCTTCCAGCGTAGCGACCGTCCTGTCATCTTCACCGAATATACCCACACCTTGGGCATCTCGTTCGAAGACCACGACAAGCGATGGGAAATCATCGAGCGCACACCTTGCATTGCAGGAGGCAGTGTCTGGGAATGGGTGGATCAAGGAATGCCTTTCAAGGATGCTTTGAAGGATCGGTACGGTTACGAGGAACGTGTCTTCACTTCGCCCGAAGGAGGTTTTGAGATGTGCGGTAACCAGGGCACCGATGGCCTGCTCTATGCCGACCGCACTCCCCTACCCAATTACTACGAACTGCAGCACAACTATGCCCGTGCCTTCGTATCGGAAGTCAAAGGCGATGAGCTTGGCATCGAGAACCGTTACGACTTTATCAACCTGAAAGACAACGTCACCTTCCATTGGACGCTGACCAACGACCGTGACACGGTGATGCGTGGAGCCTTCAGCCCCGACTGCGAACCTCGTTCCTCGACACGCTATCGGCTTACCCTCCCCCAGCAGAATGGACTGTCGCTACTGCAATTCGACATTGAGGATGCACAAGGCCACGTCTTTCTACATCAGAGTTTCGTACTCAACAAACCTTATCAGAAATGGGAGGGCAAGGGTGACCCGATGTCGCTGGTACAAAAGGAACCCATGGTTCGCGTAGGACGCAAGCCGACGATGTGCGAAATGCTGAAACTAAAGGATCGTCGCATCGAGAAGTATCTGCAACCTTTGGACAATCCTTACGTGAGGGCAGAAATCAACACCACCGATGAGGGCAATGGCATCAAGGTAGATTATTCGCTCACTCCCGACACGACCGACACGTTCCTCTCCGAACTGGGTATTGCCTTCCTGCTCGATGAGCGCCTGGATCGTGTACAGTGGATAGGACAAGGGTCCCTCCCCTCCTATCCTGGACGTGACAAGGCCAACCGTTATGGCTTCTGGGCGAAACAGATGGACGACCTCTACTTCGAAGGTAACCGCATGGGTGTAGATGCAGCCTTTGTATGTGACGAAGAGGGCAACGGCCTGCTCGTTGCAGGCGAAGGATTGAATCTCAATTTCGAACAGACAGACCGTGGCATCGTCCTTACCGTCAATGCTGCCGTTTCTGGACAAGGGCCGAAGTCTTCTGTTACCGAATACCCCGTGATTGCCAAAAATGTAGGCAGTGTCGGTGGCACCTTCTTCCTTTATCGAATTGACAAGGAGCAATTCTCGGAGAAACTGCATAAGTTGTTTATCACCCCTTCTGACTTTCCCGAACCGCTCCACCCCTTCCTGACACAGTATGATACTTACTTGATGCATTTCGACTGTATCAGCCAATAATGGAAATGTTTACTAGTCCTATTGAACCTGCTAAATGGTTTGATAGGACTTTTTTTTGCAAAAAACTTGTATATCTCAAGATTTTTCCCGAACTTTGCAGCGTTTATTTGAAAACTCGAACTACGGCTATCATCATGAAGCAAATTAAATTATGGATCATTGCTGCAATCCTCTTGTCATGCAGCGTTCCTACTATCATCTCCTGCAAATCAAATCGGCATCGGATTGTAGCGACCTCCTCTGAGGTGGAATATGTTCCACAAGCACCTAACTATGCCGATACGACAATGTGGATAACGGCAGATGGTGATCCCGACGGAACGGGAGCCGACGTCTTCTACATCGTTTCGACCTGGGAAAAAGACTGGCAGACCGGCGACGGGCAAGTCAGCCATTACGCCGACGTGTGGAACCCTAACCACCGCAGGCACATGGGCATCGAGATCAACGGAGTGGCAGAATATATGTCACGCGGCAATCGTTTCTATGCTCCTTTCTACCGACATTCAACCATCGACGGGTTTGTAACGATGAACGAAGACACCATTCGGCGTCGCACTCGTCTCTCGATGCACGATGTTTGCGAAGCCTTCGACCACTTCCAGCAAAAGAGGGACAAGAGCCGTCCGTTCATCCTCGCAGGTTTCAGCCAAGGAGGCATGGCTGTGGTGGAATTGTTGAAGCACATCGATGACGAGACCTACCGACAACTGGTAGCCGCCTACATCCTGGGCTACAAAGTCAGCCCCGAAGACACCCTCTCCTGCTCTCATATCCGTCCAGCCAAGGGTGAAACCGATACGGGTGTTGCCATCTGCTACAACACCGTGAAAGACGTGAAATATGTGAATCCCGTCATCGCTGCCACCTGCATTGGCATCAATCCCGTGAACTGGCGTACCGATGACACCCCAGCGCAGTTGCACGACACCATCACCGTGACACTCTCGCCCGACTATCACGTCCTCGTCGTTGAGGGATATCCCGGTTCGGAATACCGCCCCTACAAGAACTTCATCAACGTAGGCGACATCCACAGTTGCGAACCCTGGCTCTACAAGGAATGCCTCGAAAAGAACTTCGCCGTTCGCACCCGTGCCTGGAGAGAAAAAATCAGCATTTCACAATAAATAATATTTTTTTTGAAAAAAGTTCATTTTTCGTGTAGTTTTTAGCCCGACGTTGCGTCTAATGGGTGAAAATCAAAATCTACAGAACGACAATGACAACATTAGAAACCGCATTTACGCAAACCGTAGCCCAGCACAAGAGTACCATCTACACTGTGTGCTACATGTTCTCACAGGATGCCGATGAAGTGGACGACCTGTTTCAGGAGGTTCTCGTGAACCTTTGGAACGGATTCGAAGGCTTCGAGCATCGCAGCGACATCAAGACGTGGATCTACCGCGTTGCTCTTAACACCTGCATCTCAATCGACAGGAAGAAGCGACGCAACGAAACCGTCCGCCTGACCATGGACATCGATCTCTTCGAAGATCGTGACGAAGACACCCAGCAAGTAAGTATGCTTCACAAACGCATTTCACTGCTCAAGCCCTTCGATCGCGCGATTGTCCTGCTCTGGCTCGAAGACCTCAGCTACGAAGAGATTGCGCAAATCGTGGGTATCTCAGCCAAAAATGTCAGCGTCCGACTGTACAGGATCAAAGAACAACTCAAGCAAATGTCAAACAATTAAAACTACACCCATTATGAGCGAATTTGAAATGAACGAGATGCGTCAGCAGATGAACATCCTCAAGAAGAAACTGGAACAGCAGGAAATAGTGAATGAAAAGCTTATCCGCCAGTCGATGCGCAAGAATATGCGGAGCATCAACCGCCGCAACTTCATCCTTACGGCAATCGCCATCCTGATGGTTCCCTACAGTTACTGGGTATTTTACAAGATGGTAGGATTCTCGATGGCCTTCTGGATTGGCACCAGCATCTTTATGCTGATCTGCGCAGGAGCCAACATCTGGAACAACCGCAATTTGAACAGTTCCAGCCTGATGAGCGGTGACCTGCTCGAAGCCAGGAGAAATGTGGCTCGTGCCAAGAAGTTCGACACCCAATGGCTCCTCTTCGGCATTCCTACAGTGCTGCTTTGGCTTGCCTGGTTTGTCTATGAGGTATATCGTGTCAACGGACCCGACGATATGATGCCTCTGTTGTTGGGAGGAGGTTTTGGTGGCGTCATCGGCCTCATCTGCGGTTTCCGAATCTACTACAAGACCCAGCGACAGTATCAGGAAATCATCGACCAGATTGAGGACTTGACAAATAACAATTAATAATTTGCAATTAACAATTAATAATTAACAATTAACAATTAGTAATTGGGGTCTATTGACCAACGGAGTTGATAAAGCGTGCCAAATCTTTGCGGATTGGCACGCTTTTTCGATTTAAATTCCTTTTCAAATCTTCATTTTCAACTTTTTTTCGTAACTTTGTACCCTCATTTAAGGTATTATTCAGATGAAAACTTTCAAAGCAGCACTTTTCGACCTCGATGGCACCCTCTTCGATACCGAAGGACAATACTCCATCTTTTGGGGCAAGACCTGTCGCCGATTCCGCCCTGACATCGACCGTCTGGAGTACAAGATCAAGGGTATGACCCTGGTGCAAATCTACGATAAATATTTTCCCGACCCCGAAGTACAGGCCATCATCACCGAAGGTCTGAACGAATGGGAAATGCAAATGCGCTACAATTGGATAGCCGGAGCCGAGGATTTTGTGATGGACTGCAAGCGACATGGCGTGAAGTGTGCCATCGTCACCAGTTCGAACCAGATGAAGATGAAGGCGGTGGCTGCACAGTTGCCCCACTTCGATGCGCTCTTCGACCGCGTGTTGACCAGCGAGGACTTCACTGCCTCCAAGCCCGCCCCCGACTGCTATCTCTTGGGCGCCAAAGTCTTCGGGCTGGACATCGACGAGTGTGTTGTCTTCGAAGATGCTATCAACGGACTGCAAGCCGGCATGGCTTCGGGCATTTACACCATCGGCATCACCACCACCAATACTCCCGACGTGGTAGCGCAACTGAGTCATCACGTCATCAAGGACTTCACTGAATTAAATTACGAAAAGGTTTGTGGGCTCTTCTGATGAACGGTACAGGAAAAATCATTTGCATACTCATTGCCATTTGTTGTGTTTCGACGCCCGCCGAAGCACAATTCTGGCATCGCATGGATAGCCTGCTTACCCGTCGATTAATGAAGATAACTACAGACACCGCCTACGTCAGACGTCCCCGGCAGAATTGGATACCCAAGTTGCGGTATGATGGGTTCGGGAGTGTCATCGACATCCAAAACATGAACGAAGAAGGCCAGTTGATAAAGTTGAGGCTCAATTCTGCCCTGCGCACTTCCATTGGCATCTCAAGCTCCTACAAGGGTCTCGGACTCACCCTCTCGTTCGCACCACGCCGCTTGTTCCAGAAGACATCCGACCAGGAATACAACTTCAATTACTACAACAACTGGTGGGGCGCCGATGTCACCTTCACCAACATAAGCAACTTCGACGTCGAGATGGAGGTAGGAAGGGAGAGAACACAATTCGAGTGGGAAAGTGCCCGACTCTTCGGACTCTCCGTCAACTCTTACTATGTCTTCAATGGACGCAAGTTCTCTTATCCGGCAGCGTTCAACAATACTTGGATACAAAAGCGTTCGGCCGGCAGTGTGATTGCGGCTGCCACACTCTACAATGGCACATTGACCAACAAACTCACCGAACCCCGTTGGAACCTATTGGAGGAACAAAGCATCAAGATGAGCCATATTGCCATTGGTGGAGGTTATGCCTACAACTATGTGACACGTTATCACTGGCTGCTGCACATCTCTGCCCAACCGACTTTCATGATTTGGAAAAATTACACCTTACAACTCGAAAAGAATCCTGAGACGGGCGAGCCTGTCAAATATCGTCTGCCCATTCAGAATGCGCAACTCTATCTCCTGGGTCGAACAAGTGCCATCTACTCCCGCGGTCACTATTACATCGGTCTCTTGGGAGTGATTCAAACCTACCGAGTCGGGAACATCGACGAATTCTCCATCCAAAACACCTACTGGAAAGGACGCATATATTATGGAGTGAGGTTTTGAGGAGACCCCCTCATTCCCCCTCCAGATACTCCTTGATCTTCGGCAACATCGCCTCACATACCCTACGCCCCTCGTCGTAAACCTTCTGCAACTTTTCGCGCTTCATCTCCACACGTCCCACATCGAGTTTTTCGCTGGGGGCGATGAGTAATGTCCTGCCTTGCTTCGCTTCGTTCATCACATAGTCGAGCTGTCCATTGTACATATCGGGGCGTTTGAGTAGACACTCGTACACCTTGGGATAGTTCCGCGTGGCGAATTTCATCAAGCCAAGATGTTTGGTAAGAGTCTTACGATAGCCCAAAGGCTGGGTCAAGATCGTGACAGTGCGTTCATAACCGCGCTCTTGCATAAACTTGAGAGGTATGGAATCAGTAAGTCCACCATCCAAGAGCACCTGGCCATCCACGTGCACTGGCTGTGCGACCAACGGAAGTGATGCCGACGCACGAATCCACTCCAACTCGTCATAATCAACATGATCCATGACGTGATAGACTGGTTCGCCTGTCAATATATCAGTACAAACTAGGATGAACTCCATTGGGTTGTTCGCAAAAGCCTCTCCATCGAAGATATCTATCTTGCAAGGCACTGTGTGGTAGCAGAACTCTGCATTGAACAAGTTACCTGTAAAGATTAGCGAACGCATACTCATATAACGCTTGTCGCCCGCCATCAGCAGGTTGTAACGGAGGGCACGACCACGCTGACCCGACTTTATATTGACGCCAAATGCGGCTCCAGCCGACACACCAACTGCGCCATCGAAAGTGACGCCGTTGTCCATCATAACGTCAAGTACACCGCATGTAAACATACCTCGCAAGCCGCCGCCTTCGAGCACAAGACCAGTTTTAGATGTTTCTTTCATACCGCAAAGATAAAAACGAAAATTTTTTTTTGAAAAAAATGCCTAAAAATTTGGTGTTTTCAGATAAAAACTTTATCTTTGCCCCGCAAAAGTGCCATTTTTGTCGACTCAAGTTGACAAAACAATTTGCAAATAATAATTATAAATTAACAATTTCAACATAGAAAAATCTGTTATTTTTGGAATGAATAAGAAGAAATATTGCGGCGTAGTTGTCCCTATGGTCACTCCCGTCACTCCCGAAGGCAAGATTGACACTGCCGCTGTCGGTCGTATCATTGACAGTTTTGTCAAGAACAATGTCAGCCCACTGCTGATGGGCACCACAGGCGAAGGCAATTCTGTAAGTCAGGCCGAGGCACGACTGTTGGTCGAAACTGCAGTGAAAGCTGCAGACGGTAAAGTGACCGTCTATGCCGGTCTGACAGGCAACTGCATCAGCGAACAGCGTGCCCAAATGGATGCCTTTACTGCCCTTGGAGCCGATGTCATCGTGGCAACGCTTCCAAGTTACTATGCCTTGACACCCGAACAGATGGAGAATTATTACCGACAGTTGGCCGACTATTCGAAGGCACCCGTTATGCTCTACAACATCTACGCAACCACCCATATGAGCATTCCGGTGGATGTCATCAAGCGACTCGCCGACCATCCCAACATCGTGGGACTGAAAGACTCCGAACGCGATCTGGAACGTATGCAGCTCTGTATCTCATTTGCCCAACATCGCGAGGACTTCAGTTATTTCTGCGGATGGGCTGCACAATCGTTCTATTCACTCTCTTTGGGTGGAGATGGCATCGTACCATCCACAGGCAACTTCACACCTGGCATGTTCCACAAACTCTACGAATCTGCTTCATCGGGCGACCTTGCCACAGCCCAGCAGTTGCAGGTGAACACCAACGACATTGCAAAAATCTATCAGGCAGGACGTACCTTGGGCCAATCACTCACCGCTCTCAAGGTGATGATGCAGACCGATGGTCTCTGTTCTCCCGATGTCCTTCCCCCTCTCACCCGACTGAGTGAAGAAGAGGAAAAGGAAATCGCAATGAAAGCGCGAGGCGTGGTACACTATTAAAGTTTAGAAAAGTTCGAAAGGTTAAGAAAGGTTGTTAGTTCTAACCCCTCATAACCCTTCGTTCCTTTCATAACCCTTCGAACCTTCAGAACCCTCACTCCCATGGGCCTACACTGGTTTGATTATTTCATCGTCATTGCAAGTATTCTGCTTGCCATTGTCATGGGCTTCTACTTTGCCCATCGGCAAAAGGACAGTTCGACCTACTTCACGGGCAGCGGACGCGTTCCAGCCTGGGCTGTGGGCATTTCGATCTTTGCTACACTGATATCCAGTGTCACCTTCCTTGCTTACCCGGGAGCCGCTTACAGCAGCAACTGGGTTCTGTTGGTGCAAGGCCTCATGGTTCCTATCGTCCTCCTCACCCTCATCGGTGTCATTGTTCCGCTCTATCGTTCGATCATCAAACTCTCGACCTACGAGTATTTCGAGCGTCGCTTCGGAGCCGGAGCCCGCTATTATAGTTCGGTGGCTTTCGTCCTGACGCATTTCACCAAGATGGGTTCGGTGTTCTATCTGGTTTCGATGGCGCTGGCAGCCTTCATGAATCTCAACATCTACCTCGTCATAGCCGTATTGGCCTTGGCTATCATTATCCTGACACTCTTGGGTGGCATGGAGGCCATCATCTGGATGGATGTTGTACAAGGATTCCTGCTCATCGGCGGTGGCCTGCTTTGTATCACTTTCCTTCTCTTTGGCGTGGGTACACCCTATGGACCAAGCGAGATTGTAGGCACAGCATGGGCAGCAGGAAAAATTGACGTGGGTCCTTATGATTGGAACTTTGTCGAAACGACATTCTGGGTAATGGTCTTCAATGGCATCTTTTATGCTTTGCAGAAATATGGCACCGATCAAACCATTGTCCAACGTTACCTGACAGCTAAGAACGACCACGAGGCCAAGAAGGCAGCCTTCATCGGAGTCTTCCTCTCGGTACCGGTCTGGACAATGTTCATGCTCGTAGGCTCTTTGCTTTGGGCATATTACCAACTGTCGCCCGACCCCGCGGTCATTGACCCCAACACTGGGGCACAACTCTTGAAGGCTGATGCCGTGTTCCCGCATTTCATTTCGACGCAACTGCCCCTTGGCATACGCGGACTCATCATCGCTGCCATCGCCGCTGCTGCCATCTCGTCGCTCGACTCTGACCTAAACTGCATTTCAGCCATCGCCGTGCAGGACTACCTCGTGAAGTTGCGTCCTAGTATGAGCGACAAAAAGAAACTCAACGCCGGACGTTGGGCAGTAATTATTGCCAGCCTTGGAGTCATCGCCATTGCTGTAGCCTATGTCCAGACACATGGTGGTTCGGTGCTTGAGACGATTTTTGCATTCTACGCCATCTTCTCGGCAGGTATCGTGGGAATCTTCCTTTTGGGACTTTTCAGCCGACGTGCCAACAAGAAGGGACTCTACGTAGGCCTCATCGCCTGCATCCTCTTCACGGCATACGCCACATTGACTTCCCCTATGAAGATGCCCGACGGCTCAAAACATGCACTGATTGACTTGGGCTCCTGGAACTTCACCCATTCGAAATATATGCTGGGTGTCTATAGTCACCTCATCGTCCTCGTCGTAGGTTATCTGGCTTCATTCCTCTTCCCTAGCGACAAGGCTGACGAGAAACTTACCATCTACGGTTTCCTCAAAGAAAGAAAAACCAACCCCTCTTAACCCCTCACCACCCCATCCCCATGGAACCAATCATACTAAAACAACCCAAGAGAATAGAGTTCGGCTCAGGATGTCTGGACCATTTCTGCGACGACTATATCAAGATGGGCCTCAACCATCTCCTGCTCCTCACGGCCAACCCTATCGTACCAATTTTGCAGCCTTACGTCGAACGACTTGGAGCCAATGGTGTCAAGGTTCTTGTCGAAACACAGATCTTGCGCGAACCCACGGTGGCCGACTTCAAGCGCATCCTCGCCGAGGCACAGGAGTTCGAAGCCGACTCGGTGCTTGGTGTCGGTGGTGGCTCGGTGATGGATGTTGCCAAACTCGTCGCCACCTTCCTCCATTCCGAACAAACCATAGAAGAATGCTTCGGCATTGGCTTTGTCAAGAAACGTGGAGTATGGTTCGCCTGTGTGCCCACTACTGCTGGCACTGGCAGCGAAGTGTCGCCCAATGCCATCCTCCTCGACGAGAGCGACAACGGTAAAAAAGGTGTCATCTCCGACCACCTTCTTGCAGATGTGGCCTACCTTGACCCGACCTTGACCATCAGTATGCCAGCGCGTATCACCGCCGAAACCGGTATGGATGCCTTGACCCACTGCATCGAAGTCTATACCAACAAATTTGCCCATCCAGCCGTCGATATGTATGCACGCTATGGCATCCAGCTCATAGCTAGCCACCTACTGCGTGCCGTCAAGGACGGAAAGGACATCGAAGCACGCGAAGCCATGCTGATGGGTTCGATGTATGGTGGCCTCGGACTGGGTCCCGTCAACACAGCCGCTGTCCACGCCCTCGCCTATCCAGTGGGAGGAATGTTCCATAAGAGCCATGGTCTTTCGAATGCAGTGCTCCTCCCCACAGTGATGAAGTTTAACATGCCTGCCAATCTCCAGAAATATGCCGAGGTGGCTATCGCCCTAGGTTGCGAACCCGGAGCGAATGATGAGGAGACTGCTCTGCGCGGTGTGGATTTCGTGACCCAACTCTCGCGCGATTGTGGCATTCCACAGTCGCTCGCCGAGATCGGAATTCCTCAGAGCGCAGTGCCCGAGATGGCAGAAGCTGCCATGAAGCAGCAACGTCTGCTCCGCAACAATCCCCGTCCCGTCACCTTGCAGGATGCCATTGATATCTACAATTCCTTATATTAACTTCTCTTCCTCATGAAACCGATCTTAGCCATAACTATGGGTGACCCCGCAGGCATCGGCCCCGAAATCTGCGCACGCTCACTGTCGCACCACGAAATCTACAGCACTTGTCGCCCACTCATTGTGGGTGACGCCAGTATCATGCAGAAAGCCATCGACTTGCTTGGCCTTGACCTGAAACTCAACCCCATCCATGATGTCAAGGATGCAAAGTTCACGCCAGGCATTGCCGATGTCTTCGACCTTGGTCTCATCGATCTGAATACCTTCGAATGGGGCAAGGTGCAGGTGCAGTGCGGCAATGCAGCCTTCCAATATGTCAAGAAGGCGATCGACCTGGCTATGGCTAACGAAGTGGATGGCACATGCACCGCACCGCTTAACAAGGAAGCTCTCCATAAGGCAGGCCACAACTATGACGGTCATACAGAGATTTACGCCACCTTCACCGGCACCAAGAAGTACGCCATGCTCCTGGCCGATGGACCATTGCGCGTGATTCACGTTTCGACACACGTTTCTCTTCGCAAGGCCTGTGACCTTTGCAAGAAGGCACGCATCATTGAAGTAACCGAACTCATCTACGATGCATGTCTCCAATTCGGTATCAAGAATCCACACATCGGCATCGCCGGACTTAATCCTCACTGTTCCGAGAACGGGCTCTTTGGCTGGGAAGAAGCCCAGGAGATTATTCCTGCTGTCGAGGAACTTCAGAAGCGTGGCTTCAACGTCGAAGGTCCCATCCCTCCCGACTCCATCTTTGCCAAAGCCAAATGCGGCAAATATGATGGTGTCGTGGCACAATATCACGACCAGGGGCATATCCCGCTCAAGGTTTTAGGTTTCAACTGGGACCCCGAGACGGGCAAGATGTTACCTCAGAAAGGTGTCAACATAACACTTGGACTCCCCATCATACGTGTCTCGGTCGACCACGGCACAGCCTTCGACGTGGCAGGCAAGGGCATTGCTGCCGAAGAAGCATTGCTAAGCAGCATCGACTACGCAACACGTATGGCTATCTATCGCCTAGAAAACAAACAATAACTAAACGGACACTGCTATTCCATTTGAAACTAAAAAAAAGATATTATGATAATTGTAATTGCTGACGACTTGACAGGCGCTGCTGAGATTGCAGGTATAGGTCACTCCTACGGTTTATCAACCGCTTTACTAATTGATGTCGCTGACAACCTGCCAGTTTGCGACCTGATCGTAGTTGCTACCGACACCCGATCAATGACCGAACAAGATGCCGTGAACGAGACCCACCGCATCTGCCAAGCCATCAAGTTGGGACTGCCCAAACTAACCGAGGCCCGTTATGCTGCCATGACACCTTTGAAACGGGCACAAGCCATGGCAAAACAGGATGATATACTGCACCTGTTCAAGAAGACCGATTCTGCCTTGCGCGGTCATGTCCACCTCGAATTACGCGCTCTCATCGAGGAGTCGCGTTACGAGCAAGTCATGTACATGCCTGCCAACCCAAGCATGGGACGCACCATCCGCGGTGGACGATACTTTGTCAATGGCTTGCCCATCGATCAGACCGACTTCAGCCGTGATCCAGAATTCCCGGCCACTACAGCCAATGTAGCTGCTGCCATCGATGTCATGCCTGGCAGTCGTCTGCGCATTTGCGACGCTGAAGATGCCCAGGATGTGCACCGCACTGTGAAGATGGCTCTCAACAATCGCATCCCCACCCTTCTCGCTGGTGCTGCCGACCTCTTCTGTGCATTCCTTGAGGAACTTGGCCGCAAACCGACACGTGCCAAGTCCTTCCATGGTCTCAACGAAAAGGGCGCTGCGCTCATCGTTTGCGGAAGCACACAAAGCATCGACCTCAGTAGCCAACCCTACGTACGCCGTCACAACATGGCCAGCATCCCTATGCCACGTGAGGTATTCGACAATGTAACCAATCAGAAGATTACACCCAAGGAAGCTGCTGACAAATGGATGGGACGCCTAAAACAGACACAGGTCGTTGCCGGCAAGACTGCCTCATTCATTCTGACACTTCCTTATCCAAGTTCAGGCACCCGTGAAGGAGCCTTGGCTCTGCGCCAAGTGACAGGAGACATGACACAACGCATTGCCAAATCCACCACGCTGTCGGAACTTATCATCGAAGGTGGCGCAACAGCGCATTCGGCCATCAAGGCTCTTGGTTGGACACGCTTCCATATCTCCAACGTCATCGGCCCTGGCATCGTAAGGATGCAGTGTCTTGATGCCACCGCTACCCATCTAACCATCAAGCCGGGCAGTTACGACTGGAAGGATCTGTTTGCCTAATTTCTATTATTGGAATCAACGGGAGTTAGCGTGAGTTAACTCCCTCAAATTAATACCCTATGAAACGTTCCATACTTTCCCTTGGCCTCATCATCGCTTTCTCTGCGAGTGTGGCACAACGAGCGCACCATGATTGGGAAGATGTCTCCGTGCTGCAAATCAATCGCCTGCCAGCACGAGCATCGTTTACTCCCTATATCCATATACCAGGAGATTCCTATCTCTCGCTCGACGGAGAATGGAAGTTTCATTGGAGTCCCACACCAGAGGGACGTATCGCAGGATTCGAACAACCGGGATTCCAGTGCCAGCAAGGCGACTGGAATCCCCTTGTTGTTCCTGCAACATGGGAAGTGAATGGCTATGGCACACCCATCTACGTCTCAGCAGGTTATCCTTTCCGCATCGATCCTCCCTATGTGACTACCGAACCCGACAAGTCTTGGACGACCTACGAGGAACGTAATCCAACAGGACAATATCTTCGTGAGTTTACTGTACCTGCTTCCTGGCTTACCGATGGAGGACGAACTATGGTACGCATGGAGGGAGTAGCCTCGGCATTCTATGTATGGGTCAATGGAGAAAAAGTGGGATATAGTCAGGGAGCCATGGAACCTGCCGAGTTCGACATTACCTCGAACCTTTCAAACCCCTCAACCCCCATCCACACCATTGCCCTCGAAGTATATAAATATTCCGATGGTGCTTATTTCGAGGATCAGGACTTCTGGCGTCTCGCTGGCGTACATCGTTCCGTCTATCTAATTCATACCCCAGCTCTTCGCATCGCAGATGTCACTATTCGCACCCTCGATCGCAGGGCTTCATCCTACCAAGGCAAAGTATCCTATTGTCTTCAAATCGATCCCGAACTCGTTTGGGATGGCATGGACGGCACCAACAAGGGCATTGACGAAGGATTGGCCAGCGTCAAAGGTTGCTTATTGAAAGCAACCCTCCGTGATGACGAGGGCAGCGAAATAACTTCCCTTCAATGTGATGCCTCCGAAGTGCTCGACCTTCAACACAAGGCAGGTCTGATGAACGAATGGTTCCCGCAGCGCGGACCACGCAAATTCGGACGCATGCAGACCATCGTGGAAGATGTGAAGGAATGGACTGCTGAGACCCCCTATCTCTATACCCTCACCTTAGCCTTAGAAGACAGCCTGGGAAATGTCCGCCAGCAGTTGCAACAAAAGGTAGGATTCCGAAGCATTGAGATTCGTCACGGACGTTTCCTTGTCAATGGACGTCCCATACGTCTGCGCGGCGTGAATCGTCATGAGCATGATCCCAAACTGGGCCGTGTGATGACCGAGGAACGCATGCTCGAAGATATCATCCTCATGAAACGGGCAGGCGTTAATGCCGTGCGCACCAGCCATTATCCCAATTGCCCCCGCTGGTATGAGCTTTGCGACAGTCTGGGACTCTACATCATGGACGAAGCTGGCATCGAGACACATGGTCTCCGTGGCACGCTGGCTTCCACTCCCGAGTGGCATGCTGCCTTCCTCGACCGTGCCGTCCGTATGGCCGAACGCGACAAGAACCATCCCTCCGTCATCATCTGGAGCATGGGCAACGAAAGTGGCTATGGCCCGAACTTCGCTGCCATTTCGGCGTGGCTCCACGACTTCGACCCGACACGCCCCGTGCATAGTGAAGGAGCACAAGGATACATACTGCCTGGCCAGCAGCCCACTTCCGAGCCTGAATATGCTCCCGATCCTGCCACCGTCGATATGATTTCCCGTTTCTATCCACGCACACAGGATGCTTACCTCAATCCAGGTATGGACGAAAATGCAGATCAGGAACGTGCCGAGAATGCTCGCTGGACACGTCTCCTCAGTCTGGCTCAACGTACCGACCATTTCCGAGGCGGCATCCTCGATGGCATCGCGGACGATCGTCCTGTCCTTACCTCCGAATATGCCCACGCCATGGGCAATGCCATAGGTAATCTCGACCGTTATTGGGAGGAAATATACAGCCATCCGCGTATGCTGGGCGGTTTCATATGGGACTGGGTGGATCAAGGGCTCTACCCCACACGCAACCAGCCCGACATTCCGCAGGATGTTGTCCTCTACGGCGGTGACTTTGGAGACAAACCCAATCTCAACGCCTTCTGCATGAATGGTGTTGTCCGCAGCGACCGAAGCGTCACAGCCAAATACCGCACAGTCAAGCAGGTCTATGCTCCCGTAAGGATTATTACCGGTCCCTCGAAAGAAAGAACTCCCGAAAAGATATTGAAGCCCACACTCCCCGCTCTCTCCATTGTCAACCTCAATCACCACACCACGCTCGATAACTACTACATCACCTATCAATATGTCAAGGATGGCAAACCCTTCGGCACGCCACGCGTGATACATCTTCTCGAAAGCATTGAACCTGGCGACACCGTGGCGCTTCCCGTCCCGTTCTTCACAAACACGGATGCCAAGAAAACATTTTCCAACGACGTCCGTCTGAACCTCAGCGTCCGTCTCCGCAATGCCACCCCTTGGGCAGAAGCAGGCTACGAGATCTACAATACGCAGATTCCCGTCTATGAGCGTCCAGAGATGATGGCTAAAAAGCTCAAACCTTCGCGCCGTCTCAGCACCGATTCGCTCCTCCACCTCATCAAGGACAACGCAAAGTTGCAAGTTTGGCGTGCCCCGCTCGACAACGACAAGATGTTCGGCAACTGGATAGCCAAGGAATGGTCCAAGCACGGGCTCGACAAACCTACACGCACAATAGTTTCCGAAAATGTCGAGCGCTATCAGTATGCCAAGGGAAGCATCCTCGTCACCTCCGAATGGAAAACGAATGCTGATGGAAGCATCGAACTCTCCCAGACCTATCGACCCGAAGGCGAACTGCCCGACCTTGCACGTCTCGGCATACAACTTGCTTTGCCCCGGCAACTCGAGAACCTCGTCTGGTATGGCCTCGGTCCCGATGAGACTTATCCCGACCGACTCGTCGAGACGCAATACGGACTGTGGAAGGGTTCCGTCAGCGAACAATACACTCATTATCCGAAGCCACAGGATGGAGGCAACCATATGGGCACCACGCTGCTCTCTCTCCTCGATGCCAAGGGGCACGGCCTGCGCATCACAGCCCTCCCCGTCGAAGAATCGCAACGTCAGCACTTCCGCACACCTTGGAGCGAGAACGGCACTCCTGGATTCACATTCCAGGCGCTTCATTATACGCCCGAGGAACTTGGCACAAAGCGCAACGACTATCAACTCGAAGCCTCTGGACAAATCATCCTCAATCTCGACTGTGCCATTCTTGGCATCGGCAATGGTTCGTGTGGTCCAGGCGTCTTGCAGGAGTTTGCCCTCGACCGAAGTCTGCCCTACAAGTTGCATCTCCTCTTCTCCTGGCAGTAGCAACAATTCATCCATATACCATCTCCCTCAAATATGATTCGCTTCAAACGCTGTTCCTTCCTCACATTATTCACATTTCTAACATTGTTCACTCTCCCTGTCCTCGCAGGAAAGTTGGACAATACACACAGGACGACATCCTACACTTGGAGCACGCCCTCGGTTAATTCCGCAGGTTCGATGCCTGTAGGAGGCGGTGGTGTGGGGCTCAACGTTTGGTGCGACTCCCAAGGAACCATCCGTTTCTACGTTTCCCAATCAGGCACTTTCGACGAGAACAACACAATGCTGAAATTGGGACGCTTCGAACTGAGTCCATTCCCCAACTGGGAAGAGGACGGTTTCGCACAGACACTCCATCTCGAAACAGGAGAGATGACGCTCTCTCAGGGTGGTGTGACGGTCACCATCTGGTGCGATGTCTTCAAGCCCGTGGTACACGTTGAAGTGAATGCCAGGCAAAAGACCCTCCCTACTCTGAGTTATCATAGTTGGCGAACCCAAGATCAACCTTTCTCACAAGCCGAAGGCCAACAGTCCAGTTGGAAATGGCTGGCTCCCAAGCAGGCCGACCCCAATCGTTGCGTCACGCACCGCGACAGCATCAACCCCACCTCCACCCGACTCACCTTCTTCCATCAAAATCAGGACGAAACAGTGTTCGACTACACCGTCCGCGACCAGCAACTCGATGCATGGAAGGACAGCCTCTTTAATCCCCTCAAGGACCGCATCTTCGGCGGCGTGCTGACAGGAGGACAGTTCCAGGGTGAAGACGATGCACAGGACGAATACGGCCGGCCCTACCACCAATGGCATTACGGTTCAGCGAACAAGGCTGCGCGTCATCATCATTTCCAAATCACACTCTGCACGCAGCAGTCATCGCTCAGCGAGTGGGAGCAGTCGATAGCCACGACACAGAAGGCTGTCAACTCATCAAAAGACAGAAAGGCCAGCCAAAACTGGTGGAAACAGTATATGAACCGCTGTTACTTTGAGACAGACGACGACGATGACGAACTTGGCTCAGCCCTGTTCAATGTAACACTATTCCGCTACATGCTGGGCTGTAACTTCGGAGGCGAATACCCTACCAAGTTCAACGGAGGACTCTTTGCCTTCGATCCTCTTGAAGTGGATAGTGCCAGTATGGCAAACTTCAAGGCGGGCAAATTCCACCCGACACCCGACTTTCGCAAATGGGGAGGAGGAACATTCACCGCACAAAACCAACGCCTCGTCTATTGGGGGATGTTGAAGAGCGGAGACTATGACTTGCTCCTGTCCCAACTCGACTTCTACTTGAAGCTGCTGCACAATGCTGAAATCCGCACCCGTGCCTATTGGAACCACGAAGGAGCCTGCTTCACCGAACAGATTGAGGACTTCGGATTGCCCAACACCGCCGAATACGGGCAGAAACGCCCCGCAGGTTTCGACCCTGGCCTCGAATACAATGCCTGGCTCGAATACGAATGGGACACCTCGCTCGAGTTCTGCGAAATGGCACTGGAAGCCTGGCGATATACCTATTCTAGTGAATCCAGAACATCTAGTTTCCCTCTGGAAAAATACCAGCCTCTTATCCTCTCCTGCCTCTGCTTCTTCGACGAGCATTATCAGCAGCTTGCTCTCCAACGTGGTCGCCGAGGACTCGATGCCAATGGGCACCTTATCCTCTTTCCCAGCTCGGGATGCGAGACCTACAAGATGACGTACAATTCGGCGAGCACCATCGCCGCTCTGCAACGAGTATCGCAGGATTTCATTCGATATATGGAAGCGTCGGGTGACACCACAAATCTCGCCTACATCAAGACTCTGGCTACGCGCATCCCTCCTATCCCCACGCGACTGCAACAGGGCAAGGAGTGTATTGCCCCAGCCATTGCCTACGAACGCATCAACAACGTCGAGACGCCGCAGCTCTATCCCGTCTGGCCCTGGCGCATCTACGGACTGGAGAAAGACGAGGCAGGCAAATACGTTGCCAATGAAAAAGCCTTGAATACCTACCAGAGCGACTCGGTGGCCATCGCTCATCGTTCGTCGAAAGGTTGGAAGCAGGACAACATCTGGGCAGCATGTCTCGGGCAGACCGATGATGCCTATCGTCTCACCATGGAGAAGCTCCAGGATGGCCCCTATCGCTTCCCCGCATTCTGGGGTCCCGGCTTCGACTGGAGTCCCGACCACAACTGGGGAGGTTCCGCCCTCATCGGCCTCGAAGAGATGCTCCTTCAAGAAGACCCCTCCACGGGCGAACCCATCCTCTTCCCAGCTTGGCCCAAGGACAAACATATCCGCTTCAAACTCCACACCAACGACAATAGAGTCATAGAAGCATCGGCATTATGACTGCATCCCTTGAAGGTCTGATATCTGCTCTGATAGAGTTAAGACAAGAGATTTTTCTATTTTTTCCAAATAATTTTAGCCCATTCTACGATTTTGCTAAAAAAGTAGGGGAAAAATTTGGAAATATGAAATAATCTTGTTATCTTTGCAGCAGGGAAACCGGATATGTAGAGCGGGAAACTCATCGATTCTTACACTTACCGGGTAAAGCGTATGCTGAAGGCGCGCTCTCGACCCTGACGACGCCACGAACACTGGTACCACCGGCGGGAATTCGAAAGATTACGGAGGCGGACCGCAGCCCAAAACCTATATACTGGAGTTTCATCACGTCCAGAGAGCCGGTTTCCTTTTTTTATTTATTTCCCCATGACATCTTACCAACTCGGACAAGCCGGTGAAGAACTTGCCATCGAACGTTTGTGCCAGGAAGGCATGCAGATACTCGAGACAAGGTGGAAAGACCATGCCTACGAAACAGACATCATCGCCTTCGATCCTGTGAGTGATGAAATGGTTTTCGTGGAAGTCAAGACCCGCTCGTCAGGCTTATGGGGAAGACCTGAGGATGCTATCGACCGACGCAAGATCATGCGTTGTGTACGTGCTGCCGACTATTATATGCGTTCGCGCAACATCGACTATCCCGTGCGATTTGATGTCTTTGCCATTGTTATTCCCAGTTCAGGCAAAGCGAAGGTTGAGTATTACAAGGATGCGTTTTATGCCCCGTTGGGGTGAAGATATGGCACAGAAGGAACAACTTGAGACAATGAGCTTTGGAAGCCATTTGGAAGTACTGCGACAAATGCTGATACGCATCGTATTGGTTGTCGCAGTTCTTTCGGTCATTGTGTTCTGCTTCAAGGAAGAGACTTTCCGCCTGCTACTGGCTCCCAAGGAGAGCGACTTCATCACCTTCCGTGCCATCGAAAGGCTCAGCGACTGGATAGCCTCCCTCTCAGGTAGCGGCGAAGGTTTCCGCTTTACGCCCTATTCCATTGATCTCATCAGCACAGAACTCTCGGCTCAGTTCATGATGCACCTCACCGCTTCGGTAAGCATCGGTGCATTGCTGGCTTCGCCCTATATCCTTTTCGAACTTTTCCGATTCATCACCCCCGCCCTTTATTCCAACGAACGAAAATATTCGTTCGCCATCGGCGTGTGTTGCTATGTGCAATTTGTCATCGGTGTTTTGCTCACCTACTTCATCCTCGCTCCCATCTCCTTCCGCTTCCTTGGTACCTATCAGGTGGACGAAACTGTCCGCAACTATATTTCTCTCGACAGCTACATCTCCACTTTCACAGGCCTTACATTCACCATGGGACTCGTGGCACAATTGCCCGTCGTCTGCTGGCTATTGGCTAAGATGGGACTCCTGAAGGCAGCATTTATGCGGAAATATCGTCGTCATGCACTGGTACTCATTATGATAGCAGCGGCAATCATCACGCCGCCCGATGTGTTCACTCTCGTGCTTGTGACGTTGCCGCTGTATCTGCTCTATGAGCTTTGTATCTTTATAGTAAAGAGATACTAAGGAAGATTAAAGGCTATTGATATACCATTCAATTACCATATATCCATCCTCTCTGATTTGAAGTGCGTCCGTTGCATCATTCGGATTGAGACCATTTGCCTTTTCCCATTCATCAGGGATGCCGTCGCCGTCGGTGTCCAGACGAGGTTCGCCAGTGTAGGCAGGAAGACCACCCACCTGCTGTGGATTGGTGATGATACCCAACTTATAACTATCGGCAGGCAGACGTCGGCGGCTGTAGGGCGAGGTGTATTCCTCAGCTTCTGGCACGAAAGTTGCCTCACCCGTACGCACGCTGCGAATGATACGCTCATCGACGGCATCACGACAAGGCTTTGTAGCTCCCACATTATTTAATACATATTCATAGGCCTCCTCCGCGTTCATGATGTTCTGTGGAGCATGATATTCAAAGGGAGCATCCACTTTCAGCACCTCTCGTATCTTCTGGGCATCACCCAGTCCAGCGGGTTGCACGCCTCCCGCCCAGTTGTCGGCCGTCACAGTCGGGAAACCTTCCACGATATTTCCAGCAACATAAGCCTTGCCCCAATCGTTTCCGTTCGCCTCGCTCCTACCATGTTCCGGTTTCAGTATGCGATAGCAGATTTCAGGGGCCTTCTCAGCAACTTTATCGGCCTTCTTCTTGCCGGACTTATTTGCTGCCGCCTGTTCCGAGTTACCGAAACCGAACTTCTTGACGTTCTTCCGATAATTTCTCAGATAATTGTCCACCAGCTGGTTGGCATCGAAACCTGTGATAAGTCCAGGTTTGAAATAGTTGTTGATGATGTTGTAGAGTGAAGTATGGTCGCCACCATCTATCGAACGGTTCCACCAGTTGTAGATCACGTTGTTGACAAAGTTGAAGTCCCCATTCATGGCAATCGATGGATTGCGCGAGATGTTGTTTGCAAAAAGATTGCGCGCAAAGAGCGAATTATATCCGCCAATCGATGCTCCAAAACCATGGTTATAGAGGTCGAGACCTTCGCCGAAGATACAGTCCTGGATGGTGATGTTGCAACAGGCCAGCTTCTCGCCATAGCCATTGGCCTTGCGGGCATAGACATGACGATACATCGACATCACCTCATCTAGTCCCCACGAAGCCGAACAATGGTCGTAGATGATGTTGCCGATTCCGTTGCCGCCACAGGCATCATCGCGATGTGCCACATCCATTGCCCCACGGCGGAAACGCATATACCGGATGATGACATCGTGTGTATCGATTTCGAGCGTCTCGCCTGTTACGACGATGCCTTGGCCGGGAGCTGTCTGTCCGGCGATGGTCACGTAGGGAGCTACAACATGTATCGGGCGCTTCAGATGTATCTCGCCTGCCACATTGAACACGATGATGCGGGCACCTCCCGTCTCGCACGCTTCGCGCAAGGTTCCAGGTCCATCGTCTTCGAGGCTTGTAACTACCAGGATCTTTCCCCCGCGGCCACCGAAACTATACATACCACCGCCCTCGGCTCCCGGAAAAGCCGGAATCGTGGCTTGTCGCAAATCCGAGGGTCGGTTGGCCCAAGGTACAAAAGGCTTGCCATCGAGCATCTGCTCCATCACGATGGGGACAGCCTTTTGCCAGGCGACTTGATCGAGTTGATTCCACACTGCCTCTTCGGCTGCTCCACGAGCCTTGACGCTGTCGGGAATAGTAGGATACTGTGCAAAAAGTGCAGTGGCACCCAGTGCCAGACCTAAGGTTAATGTAAGAATTCGTGTATTCATAAACTTACAATACTATGTGTGTTAAACTTGCTGCAAATATAACAATTCCCAATGATTTGTCCAAATTTTCAGCGGATAATTCTTAAAAACCTACAGTTTTTGTTCGTTGAATCGCGAAAAACATTATCTTTGCCGACAGAAACCACATTATATATATTATATGAAGAAGGCCTTATTACTTTTATTTGCCCTTGGCACAATGACACACATAATTGCCAAGTCTGAAACCACCGAACACTTTGTGGGCGGCGACATCTCTCTGCTACCAAGTTACGAACAATACAATACCCCTTATTACGATCGTGACGGCAAGACCATCAGCGATGTAGTTACCTACGTCAAGGAGTCGTGTGGATGGAATGCCATCCGTGTGCGCATCTTTGTCGATCCCAAGGAGCGCACTTCGTCAAAGTCGGGCGTTGTGCAGGACCTCGCCTACGTGAAGAAACTGGGCAAGCGCGTCAAGGATGCCGGCATGAAACTGATGGTCGATTTCCATTACTCCGACTGTTGGGCCGACCCCTCCTATCAGGACATCCCTTCGCGCTGGAAAGGCAACACCAGCAACGAGGCACTTGCCGATTCGGTCTATGCTTTTACGAAGAACTGCCTCACCGAGCTCAAGGCTTATGGTGCAGAACCCGACTTCGTGCAGGTGGGCAACGAAATCAGCTACGGCATGCTGTGGCGCAACAATAGCGACAAGGTCTATCCCTCGCAGGCCAAGAGTAACAACAGTGCAGGTTGGACACGCCTCAGCCTCTTGCTCAACAGTGGTTCGAAAGCTGTGCGCGAAGTATGCCCTGACTGCAAGATCATCATCCACATCGAACGCACCGAAAACAGCAGCCAGACTGCCAATTACTACAATTACATCAGCGACGTCGATTACGACATCATCGGCCTCAGCTACTATCCCTTCTGGCACAACAGCCTCGCCAAACTCGGCACCACGCTCTCCACACTCCAAAATCAGTTCCCCACGAAGCCTGTGCAGATTGTCGAGACGGCCTATTTCTACGAATACTACCCCACCGACGCCAAAGACGCCAAATACGACTTCCAATCCACTTGGCCAGCTACCGAGGCCGGACAACTTGCATTTACCAAGGATCTCGTTGCCGAACTTCTCAAGTACAACAATGTGAACGGACTCTATTGGTGGTTCCCCGAGGAAAACGACAACGGCGGACCTTCATGGAACCCCAACACTATTGTCATCAGCGATTGGCTCAACCGAGGGCTCTGGAACAACAACAACCACAAGGCGCTCAGCGCTCTCTACGAACTACAGACATTACGCAGCAACGATGCAGCCATCAGTGGAATATCTGCCGACGAAGCAGGCACTCCTACCATCTACAATCTTCTGGGCAAGCCCATCGACAAAGGTCGTGACAACCTCCCCCCGGGCATTTACATCATCAATGGACGGAAGGTCCTTTTGAGGCGATAATATACCAAACATAGCATAGCCAGCGGCAAAATGTCGCTGGCTTTTTTGTGTCGGACAATTTGTCACATTGTCCCAACAATCCCGTTTGGCACGGAGTTTGCAAAGATTGAAGTGTTGCAATACATTTGCAATGAAATAACTGAAATATTTCAATATCAAAACTATTATAAACATCAAAACTATTATGAAGATTCAACCATTGGCAGACCGCGTGTTGATCAAACCCGCACCTGCAGAAGAAAAGACCGTCGGTGGCATCATTATTCCTGACACCGCCAAGGAGAAGCCCCTCAAGGGCGAAGTAGTAGCTTGTGGCAAAGGCACCAAGGACGAAGAGATGGTAGTCAAGGTAGGCGACCAGGTCCTCTACGGCAAGTATGCCGGACAGGAACTCGAGTTCGAAGGCATCAAGTATCTCATCATGCGTCAGTCTGACATCGTAGCCATTTTGGCATAACACAAGTGACCTCTCCCGCTCGGAGAGGATAAGTCATTTACTCCTTTTAAAATAATAATATTATGGCAAAGATTATCAAATTCAATACAGAATCAAGAGATTTGCTGAAGTCTGGCGTTGACCAGCTTGCAAATGCAGTGAAAGTTACTCTTGGCCCTAAGGGTCGCAACGTGATTATCGACAAGAAGTTCGGTGCTCCTCAGATTACCAAGGACGGTGTTACCGTTGCCAAGGAGATTGAGCTCGAGGATCCATTCGAGAATATGGGTGCACAGCTCGTCAAGGATGTAGCTTCCAAGACTGGCGACAAGGCTGGTGATGGTACAACTACTGCTACCGTTCTTGCCCAGGCCATGATCAGCGTAGGTCTTAAGAATGTTACCGCAGGTGCCAATCCAATGGACCTGAAGCGTGGTATCGACAAGGCCGTGGCTACTGTGGTTGACTGTGTCAAGGCTCAGTCGGAGGAGATTGGTGACGACTACACCAAGATCGAGAACGTTGCCCGCATTTCTGCCAACAACGACGAGGAAATCGGCAAGCTCATCGCCCAGGCTATGAAGACTGTCAAGAAGGAAGGCGTCATCACCGTTGAGGAGGCCAAGGGTATGGATACTACCGTCGATGTTGTCGAGGGTATGCAGTTTGACCGTGGCTACATTTCGCCATACTTCATGAATAATGCCGAGAAGCAGACCTGCGAGATGGAGCAGCCTCTGATTCTCATCCACGACAAGAAGATCTCCAACCTTCAGGATCTGCTCCCAGTACTTGAGCCAGTTGCCAAGTCGGGTCGTCCTCTCCTCATCATTGCCGAGGACGTCGACTCTCAGGCCCTCACCACCCTCGTGCTCAACAGCCTTCGCGGTTCACTCAAGATCTGCGCTGTCAAGGCTCCAGGCTTCGGTGACCGTCGTAAGGAGATGCTCAAGGATATCGCCATCCTGACCGGTGGCCAGGTTATCTCCGAGGAGGTAGGTTTGACCCTTGCCAACGCTACTGTCGATATGCTCGGCCAGGCCGACAAGGTGACTGTCGATAAGGAGAAGACCACTATCGTCGATGGCGCAGGCGACAAGCAGGCCATTGCCGATCGTGTCAGCGAAATTAAGATGCAGATCGAGAAGACCACCAGCGACTATGATCGTGAGAAGCTGCAGGAGCGTCTTGCCAAGTTGGCAGGCGGCGTAGCAGTGCTCCACGTCGGTGCAGCCTCTGAGGTCGAGATGAAGGAGAAGAAGGACCGCGTCGATGACGCCCTCTGCGCTACCCGTGCCGCCATGGCCGAAGGTATCGTTCCTGGTGGTGGCGTAGCCTACATCCGTGCCATCCCTGCTCTCGATGCCCTGAAGGGTGACAACGACGACGAGCAGCTCGGTATCGAGATCGTCAAGCGTGCCATCGAGGAGCCTCTCCGTCAGATCGTTGCCAATGCAGGCAAGGAGGGTGCTGTGGTTGTACAGCGTGTCAAGGACGGCGAGAAGGACTTCGGCTACAATGCTCGCACCGAGCAGTATGAGCACTTCCACGAGACTGGCGTCATCGATCCAGCCAAGGTGGCTCGTGTTGCACTTGAGCAGGCCGCTTCCGTAGCAGGCATGTTCCTCACCACCGAGTGCGTCATTGCCGACAAGCCAGCTCCAGAACCACCAATGCCAGCCGGCAATCCAGGCATGGGTGGCATGATGTAATCTGCCAATCCCTATAAGTGGCATGATGTAATCAGCAGTCTTTCCCACATGCTCCCCGATAGGGAGTGAAACAATAAACGCGAGGGCGTGACAAGATCATTTCGAACTTGTCACGCCCTTGTTTTTTATTGGAATATATTTCTCTGAGACTTAAAAGAAACAGTCATCTTCTGGTATTTCGACACGCTCCATACACATTATATAGTATATAGGCAAATAGGTAACATTGCCCTTTGTATATACTTCGCGCTCATTATCAAGCACAATGCCCGATGGGATATTGTACTCTTTGTCTGCAAGGAATCGGTCAAGTGCTTTATGCGAAGTGAAATCCTTTCCTGACTTCACTTCAATAGGTAATACCGTCATTCCTGCCACATTGTTGACAAGATAGTCAACCTCGCCCTTCTTCGCATTGTCATAATAGAAAAGATCATATCCGTGTGCCTTTAATTCTTGAGCAACCGCGCTCTCATAAACCGAACCAAGGTTTATGCTTCGCTCGTCTTTCATCACAGGAGAAATATTGTACTCGTACAATCGTCCCGTTAACAATCCGACATCGTTCAGATACAGTTTCAGCAGGTTCTTGTGAACTGATTCTGATAGAGGATATTTTGGATTGGAAATAGCGTGTACGTCAAGGGCAATACCAGAAGATATAAGGTATTCAAATTCTTCTGCGAACCATTCGAACCTGTCTCCCTTCTTATCGCGGATGTCCTTTGCCACAATGCGCTTCTTCTTGTTCTCCATCTGAGACACAATCATGTCATAGATACGGCGCACAAGGAGTTTCTTGCTTGACTCCTTCTCATATTTGGCAGCATCCTCCTTGTACAGATCTCGAATTGCCTCCTGAACTTCACGAACCCTGACAATATTGTGAGTTTCCATGTAGGTATTGACTGCATCTGGCAGACCTCCAACCAACAGATACTTCTTGAACTCACCCAACATTCTCTCGTGTTGTGCCTCAGTGAGTGAAACTTGTCGTTTGAAGCAATCACGCACATAATCAAGCGCCTCTTTGCCCCAACCTTCTGCAATTAGCCATTCTTCGAAGTCTAGCTGATACATCTGCTTACGGATTATACTACCAACAGGTATTGAAGCTGTATTGCGAAGGGCGATGCCAAGCAAACTGCCACTGGCTATATAGGTGAACTTTCCTTCCTCTCGTAGGAATTTCAGCATAGTAAGATACTGGGGGTAGTGCTGGATCTCATCAAGGAATACCAGTGTATCAGCCTTATCACCCAACTTTCCACCTGCAACCATGCTAAGGGTCATATAGAACTCATCCAATCCATGTATTTCGCGGAACAGGCCTTCCGTTTCGTCATCCTTAACAAAGTTTATCTCAACGAAATTCTTGTAAAGTCGATTGCCGACTTCACGGATTATGTACGATTTGCCCACCTGTCTAGCTCCTTCTACGACCATTATCTTGTCATTCCCAGAGCGCAAATGAGCCTCAATATCTGTACCGATTTTTCTGTAAAGCATAGACGATTTACACTTTTTATTAGTTTTTACGTATGCAAAATTACACTTTTTCCCTTATTTACTCATCAAGAATTTACACTTTTTCTTATTTTTTTAACTGTAATAGTATAATTCTTGATGATTTTTCACCTTACGCATAGCAAAAACGTGTGTTCATTATGAAGAATCTACCCGTATTCGTAGAGTGAAACAATAAACGCGAGGGCGTGTCAAGATCTTTCAAACTTGGCACGCCCTTCTTGCGTTTCTTTGTTTGCTCAACGACATGAACATGAACGTTGAGGAATTGTTCTTTATGAGGAATGTGTCCGGGTCAGACGAACCTCTATGGTCAAACCTCCTTTGGGTGTTTGCCATGCAACAGCCGAACCGCCATATTGCAGTGCGATATTCTTGACGATAGCAAGGCCCAGGCCTGTACCACCAAGTCGACGGGAACGGCCTTTGTCGATTCGATAAAAACGTTCGAAGATGTGAGGCAAATGTTCGGCAGGGACACCTACTCCATTATCTATAAATGTGAATGTGTAGAGGTCGCCTGCTCCCTCTGCCTGAACACGGAAGTAAGTGGCATCGGTGGCATAAGCGAGCGCGTTGCTGAATATATTGCGGAAGAGGGAATAGATGAGCGAAGCATCACCCGTCATGGGCAGCGATGCAGGGATTTGCATCTGTAATTGTATGTGCTGCTCATTAAACTTGGTCAAGGTTTCTTCCTGGATTTGTCTGAGGATGACGGCTGCATCTATCATCGTCTGTGGCCGGGTGGTGTGGGCTTCTTCCAAACGGGTGAGTGTGCTCATATCGGTCAACAGACTACTCATACGGCGACTCTGTGCATAACATTTCTCGAGGAATTCCACACGTTTCTCCTTGCTCATCGAAGGATTGCTGACCAGACTTTCAAGATAGCCTTCGATGGTGGTGGCTGGTGTCTTCAGTTCGTGGGCAGCGTTCTCGGTGAGCTGACGTTTGATGCGTTGCTTCTCGTGCTCGCTGTACTCATATCGATGACGGAAGTACATCGCAGTAGCGATGAGGACTAAAATACTGAGAGTGTAATACAAGAACGTGTAATCGTGTTCGAGTGAAGATGTGAGTTCGGCGGAATAAGGCACCGAAGAGCGTACTATCTTGTCCCCGAAACGTGTTGCGGAATAGAAATACTTCTCACCATTAGTCTCGGAGGCTCGCTTGATGGCATAACCACTTCCACATTGCAAAGCCTTTTGAATCTCCTCGCGCTCTTGATGGTTGCCCATGCGGCTGATATCCTTCTCCTCGGTGTCCGAAAGCACATTGCCAAGAGTATCAATGACGGTTACACGAATGTAGCGTTCTCCTTGGTTCTCAAGATAATGATAGTTGTTGAGTTGTAGTTGCGAATGCAGAATGTCCACACGAAAAGCATGTTCACGCCTGTACTCATAAAAGCCGAAGAAGAGTGTAAACAGACTCGCAAGGATTGTCGCAACAATGACAATCTTATTGGTGAATCGTGCTTGTTTCATCTGCCAAACATATATCCATAACTAAATTTCGCACGCAAATAATCCCCGTAACGCCCTATCTTCTTGCGAATGCGAGTGATGTGGACATCCACGGTGCGGTCAAGCACTATAGTGTTGCTTGGCCAAGCAACTTGAAGTATCCTTTCGCGCGAGAATACCTGTCCCGGTTTGGAAAGAAGTAGGGCCAGAACCTCGAACTCCAACCTGGTAAACAACACTTCCTTATTGTCAACATAACATTCCTTGCGGTCAAGATCAAGTACCAGGCCCTCGTATTTAATGATATTTGAGCTTGTTGGGCCTGGCAGAATCGTCTTGGATTCCTCTGATTCAGCGCGTGTCCTTCTTAATACTGCCTTCACCCTTGCTTTTACTTCGCTGATGCGGAAAGGCTTGAATATGTAATCGTCGCTACCGATTGCAAAACCCTGCAGCAAATCTTCCTCCAAGGTCTTTGCCGTACAGAATATGATAGGTACACCAACTGTTCGGGCATCAGACTTCAGTTCCTTTGCCCACTCAAAGCCCGACTTGGGCGTCATCATCACATCGAGAAGTATCAGATCAATACTGTTACCGGCAGACAAATAATTGTCAACTATTCGCTGTGCTTCTTCTGCGCCTTCTGCTGTCAGCACATCATAGCCATCCATCTCAAGATTGAAGCGGAGTATCTCGCAGATATCGGGTTCGTCATCGACGATGAGAATTCTTTTTGCCATAAGTTAATTATTTGCAAGTGCAAAGTTACGCATTTCT
>Ga0310691_10001005_pt1 | contig 46403 bp, 70 predicted proteins | sample 176DNAGHGlowgp2_FD_203887 | JGI IMG/M metagenome (GOLD analysis project Ga0310691, IMG submission 203887) | Sheep rumen microbial communities from Palmerston North, Manawatu-Wanganui, New Zealand - 1766 DNA GHGlow gp2 (v2) (version 2) | ecosystem: Host-associated > Mammals > Digestive system >... | reverse complement strand
CAAAAAAGTTGCTGATACAATCGACAAGGGCGAAGGTAAACAAGCGGTTCTTAATGCAATAGACGAATTAAAAGCATGGACTAAATACGAAGCTAAAGAAATGGGTATGTACCTTGATTGGGGTACAGCAGGTGGAATTTATGAAGGCAGGTATCTTGTAGAAGATGCAACCTCGGATATGGTACATGAGGGTTACGAAGATACCTACATGAAAGAAACAAAGAGTTCCTCACCTTCAAGGCTTGCAAGACAATTAGGTAAATACTTACCAGAAGGTGCTGCACTTGGTATAGAGGATGGAATACCCACGTTTGAATCAGCCGTAAAAAATATGGTCGGGGTTGTAAACAGTATGTTTGGCAATGTCCGTTACAATGTACCCGATTTAGGATTAGGCTCTATAAACTCACAGAGGGGCTTTAATTACGGCTCTATGGATTCAGACAATGGATTTATGTCTCAGATGTTAAAAATGGCAAATACGGGCGAATCTGGAAGTCAGACCGAGGTAGTATTCAGAGTAGAAGGTGATCCTTACGGAATCTTCAAAGTTGTTAGGGAAGAAAACGATAAATATAGGAGACAGCATAGTAACAGAAGTGCATTTAATTAAGGGGAAGGCTTAGACCTTCCCTTTTTGTTTGAAAGGGGCGTATATATGGCATACGCAGGATATTTGATAAAGATAGGCAACTACACGATACCTACAAGCATAATCAAGGCAGATAGTTATTATGCTTATGTGAATATGCAGGACTATGAGCCTTGGACGGATGCCAAAGGCGAATTGCATAGGGATGTAGTTCAGCTCAAAGCCTTAAAGGTAGAGTTTGAAACTAAGGCTATGTTGAATAATACTCAGTTTGCTACGTTTATGAGCAATATAAGAGGTCAGTTTACTAATGCTGATGCAAGAGAGTGTTATATTACGGCATATATCCCTGAGAAAGACGATTATGTAACTCAGTTGGGTTATATGGCTGATTTTAAGCCACAGATGTATTTCGCAGACGCAAACAAGATACAGTATGACCCTTGCCGATTATCATTTATCGGTGGTGTTCACGATGATAGTGGAGAAACATAATGAGGATGATAATTTATTCGGCAGGGCTGTTTGGTAACACGGGCTTATGCACTTGGATGGTCAATTTTCTTGCGAATATGCACAATGATTATCAGATAACGGTATTGTGTCAGAATATCGCAGAGGATTTTAAAAATGTTCTGAGCAAGTATGCTGATTGTGCTATTTATGACAAGCAAGGATATTACGATTGTGATGTGCTATTGCATAACTATCAAGATAACGCTTTAAAGCCCAATATACACGCAAGGCAGACATTTATACTACTTCATTGTGATTACGCCAAAATGAGCCATTCTGGAGCGTTTGACGGGCATATGAGATACATAGCCGTATCTGAGAAAGCGGCTGAGAATATGCGCAAGGTTTACAAGATAGATTGTACGGCTATTGAACCATTCCTTTTAAAGCCAAATCCTAAGAAAGTATTAAGGCTTGTATCGGCTACAAGATTGACTAAGGAAAAAGGCTTTAACAGAATGCAAAGGCTGTGTGAATTGCTTAGAGCAAACAACATTAGATTTCAATGGCTTGTGTTCTCGGAGTATTCTAAGGTGCTTGCAGATTTCCCAGAGTTTATCAATATGGGTAAGCAATCCAACGATGTAGTAATGGACTATATGGCTGATGCACATTATGTAGTACAGTTATCAGACCACGAAGGATGGGGATATTCAGTACATGAAGCCTTATCAGTTGGTACGCCTTGTTTGGTATCAGATATACCCGTATTTAGGGACGCAATCATAGATGGCGTAAATGGTTATAGGTTGCCACTTGATATGAAAGATGTGGATATAAAGAAAATCGTACTTCAGATACCGTGGAGTTTTGCTTACGATCTTGGTATTGATGAAGTCAAGAAGAAATGGGACGAGGTATTAAATGGATGATATATTAAGTGCTATATCATTGATAATTTTGGGGTGTGTAGTGCTGTTGGCGATAGTTAATATCGTTAGAGACGATGATACAGAATAGGGGGTAAAAACTATGTTGATAAGTGACAAATTATATACAATACTCAAATGGATTTCGGTTATCTGTATTCCTGCCGTAGTGACTTTCTTAGGCGTGGTACTTGGCGTACTTGGTTGCGATCCTAAAATTGTAAACATAATCGTAACTATAATCGGTGCTATAGGCACTCTTATAGGTACTCTTATAGGCGTTTCAACTTCAGCTTATAACAAGCAGAAGGGAGCAGAGAATGGCGAAAATGAAAGTTGAATTTTCAGAGTTTAAGTCATACCTAATCTCTAATCTTGGAATGATGTATGTGTTAGGTGCGCAAGGACACAAGTTTGTTGACTTACTTGACAAAATCTGTGTTATGGAAAAGAACGAGATAAACCTTGTTAATAATGTGCTTACACTCTTAGAGAAGAAACTTAAAGCAGGCGTGGATATAAATACCCTACTTGCATATGATTGTTCTGGGCTTGGGATGAAGTGGCTACTTGAAAAAAAAGTCTACAAATCAGATATGACAGCGAAGGATATGTATAACTCTATCCCCGAAAAAGTTAAATCATTAAGCAGCGTAAGACCGGGCGATTTCGTCTTTACAGACAGTTTAGGTCACGTTGGCTATGCTATCGGTGATGATATGGTTATCGAAGCAAGGGGAACTTCATATGGCGTTGTAATGACCGATTTATATAAGCGTGAGTGGGCGAAGATAGCAAGACCCGATTGGTGGATAGATGTTGAAAAGCCCATACTTAGAAGGGAATTGTATCTTACTGAGCCATTGATGAAGGGTGACGATGTAGAAGATTGTCAGAAGTTGCTTATTGAGAAAAAGTATAATCCGGGCAAGGTAGACGGCACGTTTGGACGCAACACCGAGATCGCTGTTAAAAACTTCCAGACGGATAATAACATAAAGGTTAAACGATTAGGTGTAGTTGGCAAAAAGACAGCAACGGAATTAGGTTTCATATGGGAGGGCTGATATGGTCAGCTATGAATATCAAGAACTATTCTACAAACAACATCAAACTAAAGACTTTTTGATAGTAGATGCAAACGCTACGATAACCCCGATAACGGGTGAAGCGCCAACAGTAAGTGGAGCAACCATTGAGATACATACATCAGATATAGAATCAGAGAGTTTCCAATTAGATGAAAGTATCTGCTCTGAAGATAATCTGAAGTTTGGTCTTTGCGAATCTGCCAAAGTAGAGTTTACGATAAAGAACAAGGCTGATATTCCAAATCTTAAATCCTCGGACTATGGCGATTTGCTGAATATCTATCTATATTTCAACGGAGATAGCGATACGCTATTCCAGATAGGTCAATATGTTTGTTACAAAGATGAATACACAAGCAATCGTAAACTTAGGAATATCGAATTATACGATTTGAACTTCACACTTAACGATCTTGACATAACAAGCTGGTACAATCAGTATTTCTCAGATGGTGACAGGCATCAGATAATCTTTGCTATTGCTGATTTGTTTAATTGGATAAATAAAAGTGGTAGTTATGCGAATGATGATAGTAGTCCTAATATCCACATAGAGATAGACCCTGTATACACGCTTTGTAATGGTGCATTTCCGATTGGAAAGACGATTGAAAGTGATACGATAACCTTTGGTTTCTTTATGCAAGGTCTGTTAGAGTTTAACGGAGCATTCGGACACATAACCAGAGAAGGCAAGTTTAAGTTCCTTGTTATGCAATCATACGATGCTACGCCTTGTAGAACGGTTACTGATGATTTTCGTAAACCTCCGACTAATTATAGTGATGATAATACTTGGGGTATCGGTCAGATTGATGTATACGGCAGAAACAACGAAATGAAGTTTACTCAGCAGAATACCGATAAGAAAAAGCCGAGTATTTATGTAATGGTTGACCCTTGGGTTATTGCTGATAGGGATGCAGGAGATAGTTATACTAACAATGCCATAAGGACATTACTTATTACTATCAATCACTACAATTACAATAAATCCGAAACTGAATGTTCCGGGGATTTGTGTATCGAAGTTGGAGATAGATACAATGTAGAGTTTACACAGGCAAGTCAGTACGATACAAGAAATTGGTTTAGGTCTTATGTTTTAGAGCGTCACTTTAAGGGTATTCAGAGTATGCACGATACCTATACGGCTAAAGGTGACAAGAAACAGCCATTGTATCAGATAACTAACGATAATTGGCATATTGGCGATTCTACTACGGCTACACAAGGTCAGGGAACGGGTGGCGTATCTGAGCTTAACGATGAACACGACAGAAGGCTCATAGAGATAATGCGTAACTATGGACAGCCTATGTTAGACGAGCCGACAGTTACATTGACTTATAACAAGGGCGATTCACAAGTAGAGATTAAGTGGACAGACCCCTCGGATATAACTTCTTATAGCCCTTTGCCTGTTGAGTGGGCAGGAACTATTGTAGTGCGGAAAGAAGGCTCACAGCCTATTCATAGATGGGGTACTGAGCATAGTGCTTTTGGTGGTACGGTTTTAGTTGATTCTACAACAAGGGATGAATACTCGGTTACGGCTTATGCTGATGATACTATCGAGCCGAACAAGAGATATTACTACGCTATAATGCCTTATTTTGTGGCTCTTGATGATGAATACCACCCTGTTAAGCATTACAGATGGACTAAAGTATTTAGCGTTGATACAACGAGAATACTTGTAGCGCCCACGATATATCCGATACAGGATAGTCAGATTAGTGGTACTACAGTTACGGTTGCTTATACGATACCTACACTTACAGAGGGCAGTTATACAGTAAAGAAACTCGTTGTAAAGAAGAATAGCATACCGACAAGCAAGACAGACGGAGATAAGATAATTGACCTTACACCAGACCCGTCACTACTAATCAACGGTGTTACGGTCACAGGACTTGATGAATTTAGCCAATACTACTTTGTAATCTTCATTGAGGATGAAATAGGTAGTGAAGCAAATTCAGAACCGAGAGATTGTACTACAGGAGCAAGGATAGGCATTTTTAAGACAGTTATAACAGCTCAAAAACAGACTTAATAGGAGGTACATTATGGCTGAAAATGAAGAAGATTACGATTATATGATGGTAGAAACGCAAGGCGTTTGTAATTTGGTAGACTTTAAAGGTACTAAGTTTCCGAGTAATGCTGAAGATTCAGATATACAATGTATCATAACCATACAAAAAGTCGAGGTATAAACTATGCTATTACAGAATTTATGTGGTTTAATCAATATGATAGTAACAAATACTACAAGTGCAAGAGCGAAAGATACAAGTGGCACAGATAGGTTTTGTTATTTTTTCCCTAAGTATAATACATCATCATACAGTTTGATGCAATCTGTTGACCTTTTAGTTTCCACAGAAAATACTGATGTAACATTAAATGATTATACGATGGACACAACTTCAGGTTTAACATTAAGCGCAAGTTCTGTTGAAAGTCAAGTAGATGACCAAATAGTTGCTGTAAAGAGAACAGTAACAAATAATACCGAAAGTGATATTGTAATTAACAAACTTGGTGTTACAGCTACAGGTAGGCGTTGGCAATCAACTAATGTAAATTACTATTATGCGCCTTCAAGCAATCCGGGTAACTATACTTTCTTAATTGCATCCACTAAATTAAACAAACCATTTACTGTTAAACCGGGCGAAAGTTATGTGCTGAGATATGAGATTAGATGTGAATCCCCATTAATTAGTAAAAACTTTTTTATTTCAATAGCTCACGCTATGAACATAAGAAATCTTACTCTTAAAACAACAAATAATGGTGGTGGAACATCTTACTATTTATTTAAAAAAACATCAAGTAATGGGTTGACTATCCGTATAAGTGATGATAATACGGCAGATAATGATAGCTTATACAATTTGCCTAACGCAAGTGGTTTAACAGTTACAAGAACAAGCTATACCGATTATGAAACAGGTTTAATATGCAAAGTTCAAGGCACAGCAACTAATAGTGGCGAAAATGCCGTTACTGTTAGAAAAGTCGGCTTAGTAGCAGATGTTGGTGAAGCGAGTTCTGGCGATCCTATAAGTTCTGCTAATTTAACATTATGGTCTGTTTCAACACTCGAATCACCTGTTGTAATAAATCCGGGAGAAACTTATTCATTTTCTTATGAGATAAGAATAAACTAAATCACAAAGGAGGGTAAGGTATGCTTGACATTGACAGAAACCAGAATATCACGCTGACGAGGGGTGATACAGCGTACATTGATGTAACAGGATTCCAAAATAATGATGGTGAATCCTACACATTGATTGATGGTGACAAGGTATATTTCAGACTTGGCACTAATCCGATACTTGAAAAGGAACTTGCGCTTGACTTGATTAACAATAAAGCGGTTTTACACTTAGTTCCTGCTGACACAATGAATCTTCCGTATTCGATTTTCAAGTTTGAGGTTGAAGTAGTTACATCTATCGGAGACCATTACACCTGTGTTGCTGATAAGAATTTCACAATCAGCAAAGAAGTGGAGGTACACAATGGCAATTAACTATGGCAAGTTAAACGCAAAACTGACACCCAGAGGTTCACTTAAAGCAACGATGGACGTTTCTGGACCCCTTAACTCAGATTATGAACCACTTATAAATAAGCCACAGATAAACGGAAATGAGCTGATTGGTGATAAATCAAACGCTGATTTGGGAATACCAACAGCATTAGAGGATTTGACAGATGATAGCACTCATAGAGTTGTTACCGATGAACAGATTGATGCTTGGGATAACAAATCAGACTTTAGTGGCTCATATAATGACTTGAAAGATGTACCTGTTAACTTGGTACAGGATGCTAATTATGTTCATACCGATAACAACTATGATGATACGGCAAAGAACGCTGTAGATGCACTCGGTACGGCAAGCACTTATGATGTACCCGAAAGTGGAAATGCAAGCACTTCACAGGTTGTTAAGGGTGATGATACAAGACTTACTGATGATAGAAATGCTAAAGATGTTTATTCTTGGGCGAAAGCAAGCACTAAGCCGAGTTATACGGCTACAGAAGTTGGCGCTATTGCAAGCACATTAAAGGGTACGGCTAATGGTGTTGCAGAACTTGACGCTAACGGCAAAGTACCATCTGCTCAGTTACCGAGTTATGTTGATGATGTACTCGAATATGCAAGCACTTCAGCATTCCCACAGACAGGTGAAAGTGGTAAGATTTACATAGCCTTAGATACCAACAAGACATATCGTTGGGGTGGCTCTGCTTATGTTGAGATTTCAGAAAGTCTTGCACTTGGCGAAACTGACAGTACGGCTTATGCAGGCAACAAAGGTAAGCAGAATGCAGATAACATAGCAACTATACAAAGTTTGATACCTTCAAGTGCTACAACATCTAATAAACTTGCTACGGCTAATGATATACCTGATATTAGCGGTAAGGCTGACAAATCGGAAATGTCAGTTTCAACGAGTAACGATCTTACCACGATACAGTTAAAGAGTGGCACTTCAGCAACCGTTATTAACGCACATCAAGATATTAGTGGTAAAGCGAACAAATCCGAAATGAGCGTTAGCACAAGCGGAGATAAGACAACTATTCAGCTCAAAAGTGGTACTTCTGCCGAGGTACTCAATCAGCATCAAGATATAAGTGGCAAGGTTGATAAGGTGCAAGGTAAAGGCTTGTCAACTAATGATTATGACGATACGGCAAAGGGCATAGTTGACGGAGTTACAAGTGCATTAGCGGGCAAGGTCGATAAGGTTACAGGCAAAGGCTTATCCACAAACGATTATACCACAGAAGAAAAGACGAAGCTGGCTGGCATAAGTGAAGGTGCTAACAAGGTAGAATCCTCCGAGACAAACGGCAACATTATAGTTGATGGTACTGAGGTTACTGTCTATGATGATACCGAAGTCCAGAATGATATAGATGCCATTGAGGATGAATTATCCACCGATAGCGCAACCATAGAAGGCAATCCGCTTAACTTTAGCACTCTGTCAGCTCAGAAATCTAAAAGTACGATTTTATCGTTAGACCCCATCCAAGATTTGCATGGTTTTACAAAGCCTTGGGTTGGAGGTGCAGGGAAGAATAAGTTGTCTGTAAATAGTAGAACATTAAGCGGTGCAGATAATGTCTTACCTAATACACCGATTATTTTATCCCCTGGCACTTATACACTTGCTTTTACGGTTAGTACAGTCTCATCGGGAGCACTCGCAGATTTAAAAGTTAAAGATGCTAATAATGAGGTCATAGCACAACATTACATAAGATTAAGTGCAGGCCGCATAACACAAACATTTACTATTAGCACAAGCAGCGCAGCCGTTTTATTATATGCAAATAATACGGTTGCGGCAAATTATACGGATATGCAGATAGAAAGTGGCTCATCTGCCACAAGCTACGAGCCCTACTCGAACATCTGTCCCATCTCAGGTCATGATCAAATCAATGTTTTAGGGTGTGGGAAGAATTTAATTGATGTAAGCACTAAAGGAATGTATGATGTAAATGGGCAAGGAACAATGAGAGCTGGATATGCTCCAATTAAACTTGATGTAGGTACATATACATTTTCATACAAAAACAATTTGACTTCGCAGCAGACATATGTAACAAATATAACAGATGATTATTCATGGACGCAAGTTAATGATTCATTAAAATATTTAACTTTTACACTTGATAAGAAATCTGAAATACTAATCAGAAGTTCGTCTACTGAATTATTATTGGAAGAACCACAGTTAGAAAAAAGCAATGAAAAAACCACCTACTCCCCCTACACCCCTTCCAACAACCTCACCATCTCCTTCGGTCAGACAGTTTACGGTGGACAGGTGGATGTGGAAAAGGGATTGTTGGTGGTGGATAGAACAAGTGTGGATTTGAGTAATTATACTTGGACACAACTTTCTGGATATATTGTATCAACACAAGATATTCCCAATATAAAATATGTAACATCAAATACTGAAATGGGTAATGGATTGAGTGAAAATTATCAGATGCATACAGCAACAGGAATGACTTTGGCATTTGGATGTATCGCAATAGATGTTGACAAAGTTAGCGTTAATATGGGTGATAGCACTTATCAAGCATCTGGACAATTCGTTTACGAACTTGCCACACCCATAACCATAAACCTTACACCCAACGCAATCAATCTTCTCAAAGGGGTAAACAATATTTCCACAGACGGAGACAACATTACTCTTACATATCGTGAGGGTGAAGTGGCTACTTTGGGTGACTTGAAAGAACAGATTGCTGAATCACAGATTCTTACTGATACCGCTACGGGTGACAAGTATATCCTTGTGGTTACTAATGGGGTGCTGAGTGTGGAGCAGATTAGCAATTAAACGATAAAACCAAAATTTTAGAGTATTGAAACCGAAAGGTTTGCACGGAGGGGAAACGGATGTCCCCTCTGGATTTTTTGAGTAGGTGAATGTATGGATAGTACAATTTTAGATTATAACAGTTTTATTATTATGGAAACTATTGTCGGCAGAATATTACTCGTTGACCTTTATGGGCATTTAATTGCCGAGTTTGTTGACGGTCAATGGATTTGTGCGTTTTAAGGAATAGGAAGGGCAGGGTTTACAAATGAAAATATGCGCATTTACGAAAAGCGAACTTGATACATTTCGCAAGGAATGTAATTTCACAACGCTTGAAGCCCAATGTTTTGAGCTGAAAGCGAAGAATTGTACTAACGTAGAATTAGGAATGAAGTTAAACATATGCGATAGTACAGTTTCTACCACTATGAAAAGTGTTAGGGCAAAGATTACTTCTGTTTTAGAGCAGAGAGCTACAGAAAAACCTAAGAATGATAATGTTGCCGATAATCTTAATCCAACTTTGAGTTATCTGCTACAATTTGTAACAAAATTCTTAGAGAATACCCCGCTAATACCCGAAAGCCATTCAATCAAGGAATGGGCTGAATTGCCTGACAGAGTATCTATTAAGGATAAGTGGTATGTAGTTACCGATTACAGAACTGATGATGAAGTCAGCGTACCCAGATTTAAGTATGGTGATGGTGTTACGCTGATCTCTAAGTTGCCATTTGTCACGGCAGCTATTACCGACAATGATGTGCTATGGTGGGACTTAAAAGCACAAAAAGTACAATGATTTGTTGTAAGTTCAATAATTTTATAACATTTTCTCAAAGAAACCTTGCTGTTTTTCCATACGGCAAGGTCTTTTTTTTATGCTATGATTTAAGTAACGGAGGTAAACAGATGTATGTATTCGCTAATCCTAATCCACACAAGTTAATAACAGATGATTGCGTAATACGGGCTATATCTTTGGCTGAAGGCAAACCTTGGGAAGATGTGTATATTGAGCTGATGGTTGAGGGCTACATAGAAAAGGAATTGCCAAATGCCAATGGTGTATGGGGTCAGTATCTTGTTGACAGAGGTTTTACAAGGCACTCAATACCTAACACTTGTGATGTGGCTTGCTACACAGTTAGGCAATTCTGCCGAGATAATCCTAATGGAACCTATATTCTCGGTACGGGTACTCATGCTGTTTGTGTGATTTCTGGGGATTGGTTTGATACATTCAACTCTGGCGACCTTACAGTTTTATATTTCTTTAGTATGGAGGACTAACCTATGTATGAGAATTATCCTAATCCTTATCCTTATGTGAATCCATATTCGGGGTTATCAAGACCACAGCCACCGATAATGACACAGCAACCGAACAATACCTTTGTTCCTGTATCAAACATCAATGAAGCAAAGAACTATATGGTGGCTTATGGTAACTCGGTGACATTTAAAGATGAAAATGCTCCGTACATCTACACTAAGACGGCAATATCCCAGATGGATGCTCCGATTTTTAAGAGATACCGATTGGTTGAAGAAACTTCAGAAATGCCCATAAATGCCCCTAAAGAAGAAAAGGCTATGGATTTATCTGTTTTTGTAACAAAAGACGAATTTGGGGCATTACAGAAAGAGTTAGACGCACTTAAAAAGGCACTTGGGGAAGGAGATAATGTATGAATCCATTTCAGATGATGCAACAGTTTAAACAAAACCCTATGTCTATGTTATCTAAAAGATTTAATATCCCTCAGAACATGAGCAACGACCCTAACCAGATTATTCAGCATTTAATGAATACCGGGCAGATTAGTCAATCCCAGTATAATATGGCTAATCAGCAACTTAAACAGTTAAGGAAAAACACTTTGATGTAAAAAGTCGGTGCGCAAGGCTTTTCACATAAACGGACTATTCGACAAGAGAATAGCCCCCTAACCAAATAAAAATTATTGGAGGACAAAATTATGGCACTTGAAGAAAATTCAAACATGGTAATGCCCGTATCACCTATGTATGGTGGCGGAAATGGCGGCTTTGGCAACTTCGGAGGCGATGGCTGGTGGATTCTGCTTCTTCTCTTGTTCGCTGGTGGCGGCTGGGGATTCGGTGGTTTCGGTGGCTTTGGTGGCGCTGGAATGGCTATGGCAGATGGCTTTGGCTTGTACCCATGGCTTAACAATTCACAGAATATCAATGATGGTTTCCGTGACCAGATGCTTAGTTCCAACATTCAGGGTATTCAGAGTAGCATTACAAGTGGCTTTGGTGATATTCAGACAGCCCTTTGCGGTGGCTTTGCCGGTGTAAACGCAAGCATCAATGGCGCACAGAACGCTATTTCTGCTCAGTTATACGGAAATCAGATAGCTGATATGAATCAGAGATTTACTGATACATTGGCTATGACTAATCAGATGAATAATCTGGCTAGTGGTCTCCAGAATTGTTGCTGCGAAAATCGTGCAGGTCTTGCCGATTTAAAGTACACAGTTGCTGCTGAAGAATGTGCAACAAGAACTACAGACACACAGAATACACAGAGTGTTCTTAACGCTATTAATGGTGGTATTCAGAGTATCAAAGACCAGTTATGTGCAGAGCGTATAGAGCGCAAAGATGATGAGATTGCAAATCTCCGTCAGCAGGTAGCAATGAAAGATTTGGCTGCATCACAGACCGCTCAGAACGCATTTATAGCACAGGGATTTTCAAACGAAGTAGATCAGCTTTACAACAGACTTGCTAGTTGTCCTGTTCCTTCTACTCCCGTTTACGGCAGAACCCCTATCTTTACTTGCTCACAGAATGTAGCGGGTGGTTGCGGTTGTTCTGGCAACACTTTCTATAACTAATTAGGAGGTATTGCCATGGCAGAATATATAACTACTACTGATAATTTGGTTGCTCTTAATGGAACCATACCATTTAATAGTGTTTCTATTCCTTGCAATAAGGGACTTGTAGTTCCTGTTGCGCCGGGGATTCTTATTCTTAAAGGCAATACACCTAACTCTTTTGCTAGGTATGAAGTAAGGGTACAGGCTAATGTGGCTGTACCCACAGACGGTGATATTACTGCTATAGCTCTTGGTATAGCCCTTGATGGTGCTGTAATCCCAGAGAGTGTAGCAATTTATACTCCACAGGCGGTTGACGAATACGGTCACATAAATACCGTAGCTGTTATAACCGTACCTTGTGGGTGTTGTTTAACCGTTTCGGCTCGTTATGTTGATGGTACGGAAGATGATGCTGCTACAACGCCAACACCTTCTGTTACAGTAAGGCGAGCTGCTTCTATCTCAGTAACAAGAATAGCGTAAGGAGGGCGTATTATGAAGAATATAGAAGAACTGCATAAACTTTGTGAAAAAGCAATGGATTCGATAGCGGAATCAATGAAAAAGTTAGAAAAAGACCCCGAAAGGTTAAACGCTGATGACGCTAAATATTTAGATCACCTCGCACACATGGTTAAGTCTATTAAAACTATTGAAGCAATGGAAGGCTATTACGATGATGAATCATCTGGTGATGGTGGTTGGAACTACAATAGACCTTATTATACAAGCGGAAACTATTATGGATATTCAGGCGCTAGACGTATGAGGGATTCTATGGGTAGATATACTAGCCGTGATAACGGATATAGCCGTGACGCATCTAGGAAAAAGATGGTTAGCAAACTTGAAACTTTGATGGATGATACCATGTCAGACGCAGAGCGTATGGCTATCGAAGAATGTATAGCTAAAATTGATAAGTAATTTAAAAGGGCGTACCTTTTGGGTATGCCCTTTTTGTTTATAGTGGTTTTTTCTCACCACATTTGCAGGTGCCAAAATAAGACCTGTTCGTTGTTCCACACTTAGGGCATTTCCAGCCTCCATTAAGAAGCATTTCTTTTTCTTCTGCTTCTTTTTCAAGATTTTCTATAACTTTAGGTGAAACCTGTTTGTTTAAGGCAATTATGTATTCTTGGTTTTCTAAAATCTCTGCAATAGCTAACAGTATAACAGGCAATACTAAAGCCATAATATAAACACTTATTGCTGATAAAAAGCCTAACTGTTTAGTTATTATGATTGCTCCTATCATTCCACCTATCAGTAATATTGCTCCTAATGCTTTGCATATCATTTTCATAATTTATTCCTCCTTTTGTTTTGCTTGCCTACATGGACACGATAAAACTAACTCTAATAAGGTATCATACCGGGAATCTTTATCTTGCACAGCCTTTAAAAGCAAATCCATGCGCTGATCCTTATATGAAATCTGCTCTTTAAGGAACTCAATACTTCGTCCCCATGTTTGACGTTCCTGTTCCATTTTTTCGTGCATTCTGACAAGTTCTTTGTTATATGCCGCCTCCAAATGTTCGATTTGTTCCTCTAACTGTTCGATTTTCTGTATTTTATATTGTAACAATGTTTTCATGGCTTGAACATCTAGAGTATCATCTTGTTCAATGGTTTCAATATCAAGTAAAGCCTTTGCAATAGGTCTTATAGTTTCCTCGTATCTAAAGGAATTAGAATCCTCTGATCCGTCTTGAAACACTCTGGAAAGGGTAGATTTAGAAACAAAATCACCATTCTTTTCCATAAGATCAAGAATATCTCCATAGGATAATCCTTTTTCATCTTTAACCTGCTTTAGTTTCAATATTATTTCACGGGTGTTTATCATGTGTTCGCTCCTGTTCTATAGTGTTCGATTTTTGTTCGATAATGAAACGCTTAGAGTAGGGGTTTCAAAATATGGAACTTTTATTTATTTAAAAAGTGTGTTACCATTTACCTATCAAGTAAATAGGAGGATAAAAATATGACTATAAACGAATTTATAAATTTATTCTTACTAGCAGATGATGAAATTAAGTATCAGATTGAGTTGGCTTTAACAGAACCTCAACAGCATTCTGAATCTGAGGATTAGCTTTTCTATATAATCTGTATAATTCAAGGGCTTTTTGCACTTCGGCATAAGAATCACCATCAAATTTAGAGCTGTTAGGTGTTGGCTTGTCTGACAGATCACTAACATTGCAATTAAAATATTCAGCTAATTTACGAATCGTGCCATACTTAGGCATGGCTAAACCCGTACACCAATTTCCAAATGTTGTTGGGGCAACATCAATGTCGGCAGCAATTTCTTTCTGTTGCTTGCCACTTCTTTTAATGTATCGGTTAAGATTCTCACTAAAAATCATTTTTTGTTCTTTATCTGTCATAATTGGATTCTCCCTTGATTTTAAAGATGTGCAATAATTATATCGGCTATAAAAACAAAAAACTTAATAGGAATAAAAAAAATTTTATATTTTAGTATTGACAATCCAAAATAATTGGATTATAATGTACTCACATCAAACGAAAGGAGGCACACAAAATGTTCAAAGTGTATTTAGATGCGGTGCGTGTAAATGCGAATAAGTCACAAGAGGAATGGGCTAAAGAATTAGGTGTAAACAAGCAAACAGTAGTGAATTGGGAATCCGGGAAGTCACAGCCTAAATTAGAACACGTTAGGCAAATGTCGGAAATGTCAGGAATACCGATTGACTATATTTTTTTGCGTAGCAATCCAACTAAATGGTTGGAGTAAGAAGGGGGTGTAGTTGTGTTTACTACGAAAATGACACCCAGATACATTTATATCCTTTGCAACACCGTGACAGGCAAGAAATATGTTGGTAGTTCAAAACACCCAAAGAAAAGGTTTCTGGAGCATATTTACGCATTGCATGGTGGAAATCACAAAATAGGTGATATGCAAGCTGACTATGACGAATATGGCGAGCATTTTAAGTTGATTGTTATTGACCATATAGAGGATATTTCCGAGAACTACAAAGAATATGAGTGGATGCGGGAACTTGAAACATACAAAAGGAATTACGGCTATAACTACAAAGATTCCCACTTAATTGAAAATTACGATAAGGAGGTATTAGTTTGATAGACAGAATGCTCAAAATGGTAACTGTTCTGATCACAACATCATTGTTGATTGTAAATGGCTATACAAAAGCGGATGTTGATTTGTTGGCAGAAGTTATCTATTGGGAAAATTGGCACACAGACAAAGACCACGAAGCCGCTTGGTTGACAGGCATAGTAGTCAAGAATCGTATAGAACGAGACGATGATTGGTTGCATCTGAAGGGCGATAAGACAGTTTACGATGTAGTCTACGCCAAGGGACAGTATTCAACCATTAAGGATTTTTACACAGTTGAAATTCCAAATGAATGTCGACAGATGGCTATACAAATTTTGACAAGCAAATCGGATGTTCCTAAAGATGTAATCTTTCAGGCAACATTTAAGCAAGGGAAAATCTACAAAATTATAAACGGTGAGTATTTCTGTTATGGATAAGGGGGTTTACACATGAAACTGTTGATAAATATTCAAAGGGCTTTGGATGGATTAGTTTTGATTATAGGATTGTTCTTTCTGTTCTCAGAAACACCATTATCTGAAGGCTTTAGTGCGCAAGTATGGACTACAGTAGGTGGTTTAGCAATAGTTTTACTGTCTGTACTGTGGACTTGGTTAATCGACAAAGAGGAAGGGTATTTCATACATGAAACAAGCAAGAAAATTGTTCCGTAACGAAAAAGAGTTGTTGAAAAGACAGCATCTGAACCCAGAAGAATACAGTTTTTTAAGTGAATGCTTAGATACAGATGGTAGACCCGGAAGTTACTTCCGCATTCAAAATAAGAAAACAGGAAACATCAAAGTTATATGCCGATTCAATGGCAAAAAATAAAACAGCAGGGGGCTATATGAATTTTAAAATTAAAAGTATAAGCCTTGAAAATTTCAAGGGTATAAAAAGTAAAACTATCGAATTTGATGGCAAACTCCACAGGATTGAAGGCAAGAACGCCACAGGAAAGACTACATTGGCAACAGCTTATTTCTGGTTATTCTGCAATACAGACTATGATTTGAAGTCTAACCCGGCAATCTTCCCTTTAAATGTTGAAGAATGTACTCCGAGTGTCGAGATAGAAATGCTTGTGGATGATAAACCTGTCAAGATTTGCAAGAAACAGACACGCAAGGTTACGGAATCAAACGGCACTAAGAAAGTTGCTTTATCCAACAGTTACTTTGTTAATGATGTTCCGATGGCAGAAAGAGATATGACTAAGAAGTTGTCAGACATGGGTTTTGATTTTGAAAACTTCAGTATATTGGCAAATCCTAACGCATTCCTTTTAGAGAAGAAAGATATTCAGCGCAAGATACTGTTTTCTATGGTATCAGCGTATACAGACCTTGATATTGCTGACAAGATGGATGGCGTTGATGAAGCTAAAGAGTTGCTTGCAAATTACACGGCAGATGAAATCAAGGCTATGCAGAATGCAACCTTAAAGAAGATTACTGAGAACTATGGTAAAAAGGGCGAGTTGCTTAATAGCAAGATAGAAGGTCTGGAACTTTCAAAGGTTGATATGGATTTTGCTGAGTTGGAACTTCAGAAGAATACCATTAAAGAACAGATAGAAAAGAATCAGGATGCTCAGAGGGTTGCTAATTTGATCTTGGCTGACTTAGACAAGATAAAGGATAAACAGTTATCACTACAGTTTGAGTTATCCGGGATAGAGCAAAAGGCAAAGGCTGAAAAAGAAGCTCTTGAAAAGAAACTGTTTATAGAAAAGCGTGAACTTGACGAAAAGGCTACTGATCTTGACAGGCAGATTGCTCATATGAAAGCAGAGGTAACAATCTATGAGGATTCCTTTAAGCATAGCGAAACTGAGAAGAAAAGGTTTGAAGAAACACTCACAAAGGCGCAGGCTATGGTTTTCGATATTAGTCAAACTATATGTCCTGTATGTCATAGGGTATATGAACAATCGAAAGTAGACGAGATCAAGGCAGAATTCGAAAAGCAGAAGATGGTAACTATCGGTAATGCTGAAAACGATATTAAGTCAAATAGGTCTATGCTTGCCGTTAAGAAGTCGGAAAAGGCTGATTTAGACCGTAAACTTAAAAAGGCTATCAATGATAGGGCTGAGTTACAAAAACTCTTAGATAAGCCTTGTGATGCGTCAGAAGTGGTGGTTAATACATACGATGAAGAAATTAGCAGACTTAAAGCCGAGATTGAGAAGAATAAATCCGTTATGGACGAAAAGCAATCTGGATTACCTAATGTGGCTGAGTTAAAGGCTGAAGAACTTAATCTGAATACTCAGCTCAGAGAAACGGAGATCAAGTTATCTAAGGCTGATGATAATAACAGGATTGACGAGAAGATTGGCGAACTTAGACAGTTACAGATGGTTTATGAGCAGGACAGAGCTAATGCTGAGAAAGTGCTTTATCAGTTAGATATGATCCAGAGAGAAAAGAATCTTGTAGCCACAGAAGAAATCAACAAGCATTTCTCATTAGTTCATTGGAAGATGTTTGATTATCTGAAGAATGGCTCTTATACCGAAACCTGTGTACCTATGGTTGGGGACAAGGAACTTGGCGCAGCACTCAATAACGCTATGCAGATCAGGGCAAAGATAGATATATGTAACAGTTTACAGAACTTCTACAACACCCATTATCCTGTTTTTCTTGATAACAGCGAAGCTCTGGACAATGAAAATCAGAATCAGTTGGTAGCAGATACACAGTTAATACTTTTATCAGTTAAAGATTAAGGAGGTTTATCATGGCACAGGCAGTAGTTAAGGCTGAAAATCAGAACTTCAGCGTAGCAATTATGGATAAGTTGGATAACATATCTGACGCATTACCGAAGGACTTTAACAAGGCACGTTTCGTACAGAATGCAATTTCATTACTTAATGATAAGCCTGACTTAGCTAAGTTTGGTCAGCCTAAGATCATGGCGGGACTTATGCGTGGGGCTATGTTAGGATTGGACTTCTTTAACAAGGAGGCTTATTTAGTCGGCTATGGAAATGACTTACAGTATCAAACTTCATACATAGGATCACAGAAGTTAATCAAGAAATATGCTATCCGTCCTGTGAGAAACATCTATGCCGAGTTAGTCCGTGAAGATGATGTGTTTGAAACGGGTATTGAAGCAAATAAGCGTTATGTAACTTTTAAGCCTAAAGCATTTAACAACAAGCCTATTATCGGTACTTTTGCCGTAGTTGAGTATGAGGACGGTGACATAGCAGTAGAAACTATGAATCTTGACGAAGTTGAAGCTATTAGAAAGAAGTCAAAAATGGGTAATGCCGGGGCATGGAAAGACTTTTACGGGGAAATGGTAAAGAAGTCAGTTATTCGTAGGTTATGTAAGAAGATAGAGATTGACTTTGAAAACGTAGAGCAGAAACAGATATTTGAAGCTGACACAGATATAGAAACTAATCCACAGGAGATCAGAAACAACGAGATTCAGCAGAGTGCTAATTCTGAGGACTTTGAGCCTGATGTGATAGATGCAGAAGTTAAGCCTGTTGAAGAAATCCCTACACCACCGTTTGCATGAGGTAAAGCCTATGGTAGAAGAATGGAAGTGGATTAAAGGTTTCGAGGGTGCGTACAGTATATCCAACACAGGTAAAATCAGACATAAAAGCAGAGAAATGAGTGTGAAAAACTCAAAAGGTTGGTATCTGACCGTAAGGCTTTACGATGGGGAGATTTGGCATACAAAAAGAATCCATAGGCTTGTATATGAAACCTTTGTAGGTGAAATCCCAAAAGGCTATCACATCCACCATATTGACGAAAATAAGCAGAACAACAATTTAGATAATCTTAAAATGCTTAGTTCTAAAGAACACTTGAGTATTTCAGCCAATAAACCATCTACTTATGCTTCAATGGTATACAGAAACAAATACGGTCAGAAACACATATTACAATTTTCATTAGATGGCAAATTTATAAAAGAATACATAAGTGCTTGCGAAGCTTCTAAGGTAACAGGCGTATGTTCAAGAAATATAACCCAAGTGGCTAAAAAAGAACCGTTTAACAAATCTGGGTCTTGTAGAAAACAAGCAGGTGGCTATATTTGGAGATTTAAAGGAGAGGGGGTGGTCTAATGAATGTGAAGTGTTTAGGAACAGGCTCAAAGGGTAATGCTTATGCGTTATCTGATAGCGAGGGTAACATATTGTTACTTGATTGCGGTATTCCTATCAAGGATATCAAGATTGGTATAGATTTTCAAGTTTCAAAAATAGTTGGTTGCCTTGTTACGCACTCACATCTTTAGGCTTGACCATTCTTACGCACTAAAGGATTTGGAGAGAATGGGTATACCGATAGTTGCGCCATACATGGGCAAGCCGAAAGTAGACCAATTTTCAAAGGGTTACTTCTTTGTTCAGTATTTTGCTTTGACAGACAAGGAAGGTAAATTTGTTCATACCAACGGTGACGGTAGCGAATGCCCCATATACGGATTTTATATATGGCACGACAAAGAGCCGTTCCGAATGGTCTATGTTACAGATTGTGAGTTTATAAAGTGGCGTTTTAAGGGCATAAATAACTTACTTGTCGGCATAGATTACATGGATGAATACTTAGCCTTAGAAGATAACGAAGCTAAGAAAAGGCACATCTTGTCAGGGCATCTTGAATTAAATACGGCTGTGGATTTTATAAAGGTTACGGATCGTGACCATACTTTGAACAACGTAATAGTGGGGCATCTGTCAGAAAGCAATTCAGATATACTCACATTTGAAAAGGCTATAAGAAAAGTTACTCAGAGTAACATTTATTTCGCAAGGAAAGGTAAAAGTTATCAATTATGAGTGCAGACATAAATAGATATATTTGTTCTGGGCGGTTATCGAGTAGCCCGGATTTAAAGAAGATCATTAAGGGAGATAAAGAGACAGTTACTTGTAAATTTAATTTAGCGGTTAATGGGATTTACTCTAAGCAAGCAAGTTTTTTTCAGGTAACTTGTTTTAATAAACAAGCTGAGTTTGTAGCTAAGTTTTTGCAAAAGGGAAGAAAAGTAATGTTAGAAGGCGCTTTGCAACAAAGTAGATACAAAGACGAAAATGGTAAGTATTGCAGTAATGTTGGCATTATAGCTCAGACGATTATGGTTTGCGATTCAAAACATGAAGAAAACGAAATACAAGACACGGCAGCTTATATATCATCATCTATGGATATTTCAGGCTTGGAAGGCGCTGCTTATTTCGATGAAAACCCGAATGCTTAATTTTTTTGCTAAGGAGGTGTCTCGGTACTACACAATCACACACCGATAAGACACTTAATGAGGTTGAGTTGAAAATGAGTTTAAGAACGATTGAAGATTTAAGATTGAAACAAAACCTGCCTTTGAATGTAAAGGTCTCGCTTACAAGGGAAAGAATAAGGCAATGGGTGAACGAATACGGAGAAGATGGGGTATACGTCAGCTTTTCAGGCGGCAAGGACAGTACGGTTCTCTTAGATATTGTTAGAAATGTTTGTGATTACAAAAGTATTCCTGCTGTGTTTGTAGATGTACCTACTCAGTACCCAGAACTACGGCAATTTACTAAGACTTTTGATAATGTGGAAATCATAAAGCCAAGGATCAGTTTTATGGAAGTGTGTGAGCAATACGGTTTTCCAATGATTTCTAAAGAAGTGTCTCAGATTATAGACGAATCCCGATCATTTATAGCAAAGGGTAAGGAAATACCTAAGTACAGGCTTGAACGCCTTAATGGAGAACGAATAGACCCCAAAACGGGACAAGCAAGCCGTTACAACATTTCTCAGTACAATTTCCTTGTTGAAGCGCCGTTTGATGTATCTAAGAAGTGCTGCAATGTTATGAAGAAAAATCCTATTCATCTTTACGAAAAGCAAACAGGCAGACACCCTATGTTGGCTCAGATGGCAGATGAATCATTTTTAAGGCAACAGAAATGGCTGCAAAACGGGTGTAATGCTTTTGATGTAAAGAGACCTGTAAGCAACCCTATGAGTTTTTGGACAGAAAATGATGTGTTGCAATATGTGGTCAAAAACGATTTGAAGATATGCTCAGTATATGGTTCTGTTGTAGAGGATTTTGGGGGGCAGATTGAAGGTCAGCTAACATTCGGAGATTTAGGCTTCTATGAGCAAGACAAAAAATATAGATGTACGGGGTGTCAAAGGACAGGATGTGTATTGTGTGGGTTTGGCGCACAAACTGAAAGCAAAGATGATTCCAGATTTTTAAAGTTGAAACAAACACACCCTAAGATGTATGCCTTGTTAGATGTATTCAAAAATAATGGAGTTACATATAGACAAGCTATTGAATGGTACAACGAACATTGTGAAAACGAAAAATCAAAGATATGGATATAAGGAGTATTTGTATGTTGATTTATGAGGACAAAGGAAACAAGGAGGGAAAACACATCATCAAAAACAAATGGTGGGCTGAACAGGGTGTTGAGATAGTCAGAATACCACTTCCTGTTGGCGATTATGTGCTTAACAACCCCAAAATGGAAGATGTGATAAACCGTAAGGCTAAACGTGGGGTTGACTTGAAGAAGATGGATTTGATGGGTACTTATAACATTTCCGTAGATAGCAAGCAATCAATCATGGAGCTTATAAGTGACTTTCAGGCAGAGCATGAGCGTTTCCGGGATGAACTTCTGTTGGCTAAGAATAACGGGATCAAACTCTATATCGTTGTTGAGAATGATTTTCAATGGATTAGTCAAAAGAAAAACATCTATAACACGCCTGTCAAAGAAATAAAAGATCTGTTCAGATGGAAAAATCCAAGAGCATTTATCTTTAAGCAGGGCAAACAGGCTTATCCAAACTGTGCAAAAGGTAGTTGGTTAGCGAAGTGCTGTATGACTTGTGAAGCTAAATATGGTTGTGAATTTGTGTTTTGTACGCCTGATGAATCAGCGCAGGTTATTACTTACTTGTTACAAGGGGGTGGGGACTTATCGCAGAGCGTAGGATGTTCGCTAAAACAATAGTGCTTAGTGACGCATTTCTGGATATGTCTTTGGGTGCTAGGTGCTTATACATGACAATGGGGATGATGGCAGATGATGATGGTTTTGTTAATTCACCTAAAGCAATCATAAGGCAGGTAGGAGCAAAGGAAGAAGATTTGCAAACCTTGATAGCCAAAAGATTTGTCATACCGTTTGAATCTGGCGTATTAGCAATCAAGCATTGGCGTATAAACAACTATCTCCAGAAAGACAGGATAGCCCCCACTAAGTATCAAAAGGAATTTAGCGAGCTGATAATCGAGAAGAACGGAGCCTATACCGAGGGTGACGGTCATGTATACATAGAGGATGTATACACAGATAAGAATAGTATAGATAAGAGTAATACTAAAGAAAAAGTAAACCAAAAAGAAAAACAGAGTGGTGTATACAAGTTCATCCCACCCACAATAGACGAGATTAAAGCCTATTGTGATGAACGGAAAAGTAGCGTTGATCCCGAATCGTTTTATTCATTTTACGAATCAAAAGGATGGATGATAGGCAAGAACAAGATGAAAAATTGGAAAATGGCTATCAGCACTTGGGAGCGTAAAGATGCTAACTACGTTTCTAACAGGGAAGAACAGAAACGAGAAGAAAATGACAAAAAGAAAGGGTTAGTCCATATAGATGATTGGACTAAGGTAGATAAAGATGGAAACTATCACCCAGAATGGTAATGAATGTCCTAAATGTGGTGGTACAGGGATGTACTTGTATATGCAAAAAGCATCTGAATACGCTAAAGAGCGTGGCGTACCAAACATCTACAAGGAAGATTGGGAAATTCCTGTTGGTAAGAAATGTCCTTTGTGTAATGGTGGACAAGCTGAAGTAGTTAAATCACTTAACAAGATTTCCAACATACCGAGATCACATTCAGCAGACAGGTATTCAGCTTTCAAGTGGGATGCTTATAAGGATGATAAGGGCAATGTCATAGACACATCTAAGCACAAGAAAGTAGTTGATGGGTTTATTAATAACTTTCAAATGTTTGATGAAGAAGGCATGGGCTTATATATTTGGTCAGAAACAAAAGGTACAGGAAAGACAATGTTATCAAGCTGTATCTGTAATGAACTGATGAACAAATATCAGATAGGCACAAGATTTGTAAGAACGGCTGACTTGTTGGATATTGCTAATTCCGGGGATAAGAACGCTTACGAAGAAGATAAGCGTGATCCTATGAAACTGTTAAGGGAATGCAAGTTGCTTGTACTTGATGATATAGGTCAGCGTAAGACAGGTGGCGATTGGTTGCAGGACATTTTATTCCAGATACTTGATGCAAGGACTTCAAGGAAACTTGTAACCATAGTTACATCAAATGTCAAAGTACAAAGCCTAAACATTGATGAACGTGTTAGGCGCAGGATTGAAGATTTCACGATGCAGATAGCATTACCTGAGTACCCTGTAGGCAATAGCGAAGCAAGGGAAAAGAAGATGGACTTACTTAGAAAGTCTGGATATTACGATGAACAGGAGGACTAAACATGGCAAGAATAACACAGAGAGATAGAGTATTGCAGTACATCAAAGAACGTGGAAGTATAACAGCTTACGAAGCGGTAATAGAGTTGGGATGCACACAGTTAGCCGCAAGGATATGTGAGTTAGAGAATAAAGGTTATCTTTTTGAGACAGAGTGCATCAAGACAAAGAACAGATATGGTGACAGAACCCATTATTACAAGTACAGACTTGTGGGGGAATATGCTGTATGAGCAGATTATCTAAGGAAGAATTAGCCCGGTATGAGGGCGCTAATTGGATTTTAGAAATGGTCAAGTCAAAGGGCATAGATGAAGCTGAAAAAGACTTGGCTATGCGTGGGGCAAGAAACATACCCCTAAAAGTCAAGGAATCTGACTTGAAGAAATTTGAAGTCTCAGAAAAGGCTAACACGATTAAGTCTATGTTACTTATCTCAATTTATTGTATGCACGATGAATTTGGATTTGAGCAGCCGGAGATAAACAGGTTTATCAAGTTGTTTAATTCCAGAGCTGAGTGCTTAGTTAAGGAATATGTTAGTTGGAAAGACATACAGCAGACAATGGCAGAAGAAACAGGGATTTTGATTCCTATGCCTGATGGGTTTGATATGAATTAGAAAATGACTTATTAAAGTCGGAAAGGTAGGTGATGAATGGTGATAAACTTTGGTGATGTATGTAAAATTAAAGGTTCATGTGTACCTTTAGTAGATGTAATCACAGGTGGTTCACCTTGTTAGACAGGACTTGTCAGTAGCTGGAAAAAGGGCAGGTCTTAAACATTCAGAAATGGGTGATGATGAAACCACAAGATCAGGTCTGTTTATGGAACAGATAAGAATAATTAAGGAGCAGAGAAATGAAAGCATTAAGAGATTATCAAGTGGAGGGGCAACTTTCGATATTCGATGTGTTCAACCTCGATACACAGTTTGGGAGAATGTCTGCGGAGCCTTTAGTTCCAACAATGGAGAAGATTTTAGAGCCGTCCTTGAAGAAACCTGTAAGGTGGCTGACGAAAACGCCTATGTGCCTAGACTTGCGAAAGGACAAAAATGGGCATCAGCCGGATGTATCATGGGTGACGGATATAGCGTTGCTTGGAGAGTGCATGACGCACAGTTCTGGGGTGTCCCACAAAGAAGAAAGCGCATATGTGTACTCGCTGACTACGGAGGACACACAGCCCCAGAAATTTTATTTGAATTGCTCGGAGAAACCAATGATTCCGAATCCTACAAAATTGTCACAGATATTAGAGAGCAATCCAGACCCAAAATACAGGTTGTCGGAAAAAGCCTGTCAGGGAATACTGAACAGGGCGGCGAAAAGGGGAAAGGAATTACCGAAACTGTTACAGATAGCGTTGGAGAGACAAGCAGCTACACCCTCAAAATTAGGGGGGGCGTTGATGTAGATTCGCATGGCAAACGTGCTGGGAAAGGAGCCTTGGTTCAAACAGAGTTAAGCGGGACTTTGGGTGTATCGCAAGATCAGACGCTTATTACAGGGGAGTGCTTAAACCCTTGGGATGTTCAAAGTAAGCATATCCAAAGTGAAAATGGTGTTGCTGAAAGCCTTTATAGTGGTGAGTGCCGTTATGGGGGTGGTGAATCCTATGTTATGCAATCCAATGTGGGATGTGATTTATACAACCAAACTATAACAGGGGAAACGGCAGCAACATTAAACGCAGCAAGTGGGGGTAGTCCTACACATTCGGGTCCGTCAGTTATTGGAGTTGATTTATATAACCAAACCACAACAGGAAATGTTAGCAAAACCTTAAATGCCATTAAAAGCGATTCAGACCATGTTCCTTGCGTATGCTTTGAGCCGGGTTCGGCATCAAGATTAGGTGGTCATGTTTACGAAGATGATGTAAGTGGTAGTTTAAGAGCAAACGCTGGTGATAATGCACAGGCAGTAGCATATTCTACACAGGCTTGTGGTGATAGGGATAATGCTTCACAAAGTGTTCAAGAAGAAATAGCATACACGATTCCATCTAATCCCATGAGTGATAGGGGACAGGCAGTATGTTATGGCATATCTGCTTATGACAGTAACGCTATGAAATCCCCGAATCCACATTCGGGAGTGTATGAAGCTGACACTTCCAGAACGCTTGACCTTAATGGTGGCAGTCCGGCTTGTAATCAGGGTGGTATGGCTGTTGTTCAAGCCTTTGATGGTCTGAATAATGCTACAAGCGAAGAAGTATCCCCTACGCTTATGTGTCAAAGACAGGATGTTAAAAACATTCCGAGTGTTGCCTATGGACTTGACAGGGCAAGTTTTAATCAAGGGCAAAATGCAAAATTTGGATTTTCAGTAATTGAAGAACAAAGTCCTACGATTACCGCTAAAGGACCGGGGGGGGGGGGGTATTTGTGAAACAGTAGGAGCTTTATGTGCAAGAGATTACAAAGGAGTTGGAAACCAATATGTTGACGAAGGAAAGTGTGTTATTCAGTATAAGAGATGACATAACCCCAAAATGGGTAGAGGGTGGGGCAGTGACAGGAACATTGAATGCACGAGATAATAATGGACCACAATGCGTAGTAATAAAAGAGTACGTCAATGTTGAAATGGAAGTAACTAAACGTAAATATGATGTTGATATACCTAAACTCATAGAATGCCTTAACCAACACAAGATCATAAGCATAACGGAAATAGCAGAAAGACTTAATAAGCCTAAAACTATGGTTGAACATTGGTTTAGAAAAGATAAATATTTTGCTATCCCGGACGCTGATATATGGTTGCAATTAAAGGATTTGTTAGGTATTGAAACAACAGAGTTTGATAAATCCATAATGACATTTGAAGTCGATGGTAGCAAATATGATATGTCAGGAAGAATTTATTACAGTGATGTATCTCCTACACTTACAGCAGAAGGAAAAGGCAATTTGCATCTTATGAATGAAAATAAAGAAAATGTGTTGTTTAACACTTATAAAAAATCGTCCCATGCCAAATCAAAAGATGATGGTCAAGGATGGGAAGAAACAGAGATAAACGATACTCTGAATGTTTTTGATAGTGGTGAAACAAGAACGCCAACAGTAATTATAGAAAAACAGACGGTTTATGATTGGCATAGACAAGATACAAGAATGACAGAATGTGGCGATATTTGTGTTACCGCTGCAGCCGGATGGGGCGGTGGTGGAAACAATATGCCGTATGTTTTGGAGGAACGTACCATGGAAGAATCAAAAGAGCCTGTGTTGCTTGAAAGCAATCAAAATCATGCAACGATAAGGGAAGATGGAATATCTACATCTTTAGTCGCAAGTGCGGGTGAAGGTGGTGGATATGTACCGATGGTTACACAAGGTATAAATGGAGATACCGCTGGTACTCTGGATAGCAATTATTTCAAGGGATGTGGTGAAAGAGAAGGAACAGAGCGAGAAGTAGTGTGTGTCGGCAATGGTCAGACCGCACCAATGGGTATGCACGATAAAACTTATGCCTTGGATTGTATGCACGATCAACAGGCTGTAATGGAGAATTTAGTAGTTCGTAGGCTTACACCAAAAGAATGTTCCAGATTACAGGGTTATCCCGATGGTTGGATGGATATAGGCGAATGGACGGATAGCAAAGGAAAATTGCACAAGGATTCTGACGCTCCGAAATATAAAGCCGCTGGAAATAGCATAGCGTTACCATTTTGGCAATGGCTTATGGATAGAATAGCCAAACAGTTAAAGGAAGATGGATGTGAAAATCCTACTATGGCAAGTTTGTTTGATGGAATATCTGGATTTCCTTTATGTGCGATAAGAAGTGGCATAAAGCCTGTTTGGTCAAGCGAGATAGAGGAATTTCCTATGGCTGTAGCAGAAAGACATTTTGGAGAAAATGGAGATTTAGAAAAATTCTTATGATCCCTCCGGCAATAAGCCGTGGAAATAAAGCCCCAAAAGTCTAACGCATAAGACACCCAAATATATCACACACAGACTTAGACAAAGGGCATTGTTGTTAGGCTGATAGTCGGAATGGGGCTATCAGCCGGGAAGGAGAGTTATGATGATTGCTGAAGAATGGAAAGATTGTATCGGCTATGAGGGTTTATATAAAGTTAGCAATCATGGGCGAGTAAAAAGTTTGTATGTTAAAACAAGAATAGCAGATAAAAACGAAGGAATTATGTCACAAAAATATGATAGTCATGGCTATAAGAAGGTAAATCTACATAAGGACGGCAAGCAAAAGTCAGAACTTGTTAGCAGATTAGTAGCCACAGCTTTTATCCCTAACGAGACTAACTTACCGATGGTAGGTCATTTAGACGATGATAGGACAAACAATCTTGTAACTAATCTTTATTGGACAGATAGCTTTGAAAACAATCATCACAATGGCAAGTATGAAAGACTTTTGAAAGCACATAACGAGAAAATTGACATAATAGCTGCTAAGTTATCTAAAAGTATTATTGTAACAGAGATTGCTACGGGTAAAGAACAAGAATTTGTATCAATACAGAGTGCAAGCAAGATATTAGGTGTTGATTCTGGAAAAATATCATTATGTTGTAACGGAAAAAGAAAAACAAGTGGAGGTTATAAATTCAGATGGAAATAAAAGATAGTGGTGAAAGAAGAATATTTGAAACGGGTGCGGTTAGAGATGCTGCTGAAGGGCGTGGCAGATGTGATCTACTCCCTTTGGATTGTGTAGGTAAATATTTCGGCTATATTTCAAGCCCGGTAAGGAATCCAGATTGTATGAAAGCTGAAACTTGCAGCGTGATACTTGAAAACTTAGACAAGATACTTTGGGGCAAAAGTGAAGAATCAGCTATTACACGTTGTATAGATATATTTGTTCAAAGAGCTTTTAATGATAAGCCCGGTCAAGCACTTATGGAATTATCAAAGCACTATGAACAGGGTGCAAAGAAATACGCCGAGAGGAATTGGCAAAAAGGTATTCCTGCACATTGTTACATTGATAGTTGCGTAAGGCACTTACTTAAATGGTATGACGGTTGGGATGATGAACCACACGACAGAGCTGTATTGTGGAACTTGTTTGGGCTTATGTGGACTTTAAAAAATAAACCCGAATGTAACGATCTACCTTATGAGAAAGAAGGTGACGAAGAATGAGATTTTCAGTTATCGTACCTGCACACAATTCATCTGAAACCATTAGAAAGACCTTAGATTCAATAAAATCCCAAACATATACAGATTATGAATGTGTAGTTATTGCTGACGCTTGTACTGATGATACGGCTGACACAGCAAGAAGTTATGGCTTTAAGGCGCTTGAAGCTGATTTGCACAATGAGGGATTAGGCAGAAACTTAGGAATTGAGAATACAACAGGTGAGTGGCTACTTTTCATTGATTCAGACGATTGGTACTTGCACGAATTTGTGTTTGAACAGTTAGCAGAACGGATTAAGGATAATGACGCTGACGCTATCTGTTTTGATATAGTCTGGAAACACATAGGCGTAGTTGGTGCTATATCAGGTAGAAATGGCGAGTATTACCCACATTGTACTAACAAGTGTTGGCGTAGGAGTTTTATAGGTGATACAAGGTTTCCGAATATTAAACCAGCAAGTGATTCTGGGTTTCACAAACTGATAATGCAGAAAAAACCAAAGTTTGATGTTTGGCGAATGCCTATGTACTATTACGATTTTCTACGAAGTGGCAGCTATTCCGATGAATTGGGAATTACGGCAAGAAGGACAAAGGAGGTATGGGGGATTAAATGAAATTTTCAGTAATAATACCAACACATAACGCTGAGAACTACATAACTAAGGGGCTTGACAGTATTAAAAGTCAATCATTTAGGGATTTCGAGTTGATAGTTGTCTGTGATAGATGTACTGACAATACTAAGGCAATCGCTGAGAGTTATGGTGCTAAGACGATTGAAGTTGACTACGGCAGAGATGGATTGAGCAGAAATGCCGGACTTGATATTGCACGAGGGGAATACATTTTATGGCTTGATGATGACGATTGGTTTCTGCATGAGTTTGTCTTTGAGCAGATAGACCGCAAGTTAAAGGAAACCAACGATCCCGAATTATTATGTTTCAGCTTTATCTGGAAGGGCGTTATGTACTCTAAGCCACTAAACAAGCATGGTGAGCCTTATGTAGCGGTTTGGTGTAAAGCGTGGCGTAGAGACTACATCGGAGATACAAGATTCCCGGATGTATATTCTGTATCAGATTCCTATTTCCATGCAGATATGATGAAGAAACCGCATAGAACAGAGTTATTCGACAATCCTATGGTTTACTACAACTACTTACGCAAGGGTAGTATATCAGCCAATATGCACAGGACTTATGAGGGAACGAGACAAGTATTTAGGGGGTAACAGAATGATAGAAGTATCAAGGGTAGATGATAGGGATTGTGAGAACTGTAAACACTACAAGTTGGCAGGATTTACTAACGGAAACGAAGAATGTTACGCTTGCGAAAGTTGGAATTGTGAGTTTGAGCCAAAGGAGATCGTAATGAAGATACAACGCAAGCTACTGACGAAAGAACAGAAGATGAAAATATGTGGGAACAGGAGAACTTGTGACGGGTGCCCTATGGTTTATGAATTTAATGGAATCTGTCTCTTTTGCAATCAAGTTAAGAGTGCCGAGCAGAGAATCAAGCATTATTGGAACGAAGAAATTGAAATCTAGGAGGAATGCCTATGACAAAGGAAGAATACAAGGAGAAACTATTAAATATATACGCTGAAATGATAGAGAAGTTTAAAGACGATAAGCAGGCACTTTACGAGATAGATATGGTATTTGATAAACCGTTGGAGGAACTGAATAAATGACGATTGATGAAACAATAAGAAGGCTTGAAAACATTTCAAGCCATGCCGTACATACCGTTGGAGAAGAACCATTTACCATGAGCCTTGATGATGGCATAGCGGTAAAAAAGTCAATAGCAAGCCTAAAAGCATGGAAAAAGGTTATGGATAATATTTGTCAATATTACCAAGATGATTTTCTTGATGATGAACATTTTGAAACAATTTTAAAGATGATCGACAAGCATTTATCGGAGGTGAGCAAATAATGGGTAGTGGAGAATATTATTCTGGAAGAATAGCAAATGATGAGCATAAAGCGGTAGAGATATTAGACCAATTTACTAAAGCATTTTGTATAGATGCTAAAGTCGAAGATGATTTGGTATTCAGATGTAAAGAATGCTCTTTTTCAGACGGTGATAAGTGTAGAGTGAAGATGTTTAAATGCAAGTTTGCTCCAGATTATGTTGACTTTGGAAGTATGGGTGATTTGTAGGAGGTGAGCGAATGCAGATAGTAATTGATATACCCGACAATATGCAGGAAATGTGCAGATGGCATCAAGATTGTGTATGTAATCTTACGAGCCTTGAAGTTGATATATTGGCAGAAGCGATAAGAAATGGCATTGTACTTCCAAAGAATCACGGAAGGTTGATTGATGGTGATGCATTAAGAAAAAAATGGATATTTGGAAATGTAGAGAGGTCAACCATTGATGATGCTCCAACAATAATAGAAGCAGACAAGGAGGTAAAGAATGACGATTGAAGAAAAGATAAAATCCCTAATCGAAGATTACCAGAACGAGATAGAGGTACTTGAAGAAGAATGGAGAAACCTAAAGGTTAGTCCGTATCTGACAGGTAAAGTTGGTGTATACGGCAAAGTAGTTAAAGACTTACAGGATGTATTGGAGAGCGAAGATGAAAGTTGACGAGACTTGCGCAAACTATTGTGGTGATGGTGAAATCCACAAGTGCTACATCTATGGCACGATTACAAGTGGCTGTGATGGTTGCATAAGCAAGAAATCTATGAAACAAGCGGCTGATGAACTGTGGGAGGATAGACAAAATGACAAGTAGGACAAGACCATATATCTTAGAAAAAGATGGAAAATACTATTCGTTTCCGTCTGAAATAAGTGCTTGTGAATTTTTAGGGGTAAAACCTAATCGTGTTGGAGAACACGGAAGGTCAGGGAAACCTATACTTGGCTATAATGTAATAAGGGCATATTCAGAAATGGATATATATGGTGACAAAAGATTGATTAGAATATGGCAAGGTATGAAGGCAAGGTGTAGCCAGAAAAACAATACCTGCTATAAATTTTATGGGGCAAAAGGAATAACTGTTTGCAAAGAATGGTGGGATGATTATCTGAGTTTTGCTAAATGGTCTTTTAAAAATGGATATAATCAAGAGCTAACTCTTGACCGAATTGATAGCAAAGGAAACTATGAACCATCAAATTGTAGATGGAAAACAATAAAAGAGCAGAACAATAATAGGTCTGACAATCGCATTTTGAGTTATAGGGGAAAAAACTATACTCTGGCTCAGTTGGCTGAAGAAGTTAGTTTAAATAGATCGACATTATGGAGAAGATTAAAAAAAGGTTGGAGTATTGAGGACGCTGTTAAAAAACCACTCTTTCCTGCAAGGCATACTTCTAGAAAGGATGTTATATGAACGATGATGTTAAACATATTATACATTTGATAGCAAAATTTTTTGAGCCACCCTGCCAATATGAGTATGGAGATTTGGACGCTTACGAATTTATGAACGACATAGACCCAGAGACAGGCGTTGAATGGTGCGAAGAAAACTGTGGTAAGGTTTCCTGCTATGATTGTTGGGTGCGTTTCTTTAAGATAATCGCTGAAGCTGAGAAGGAGCAACTTGAATATGGCACAGATGAACGAAGTTAGTTTGGAAGAAGAACAGGCTATCAGGGAGCGTTGCAAGACTACAAACTCTGGGAAATTTGCTCACGGGGTAACAATGTATAGGTGTCCTATATGCGAGAAGGATTTTATGATCTCGGATTCTAATCAATGGGTTTACAAACGTAGAACGAGGACTAGGAGAAAGAACGAAGCGGTGTTATACCTTTGCTCTTATTCTTGCAGCCGGACATATGACCAGATATTTGACCATAATTAATATTAATATATATTATATATATAATAAGGAAGAAACTCGGTTAGATTATAACCATAAGAAAGGGGTAAAAGGGCAAAGTGCGCACAAAAACCTAGGTTTGCCCCTTGTAAATGAAAATGGGAGTAGATAGACACACAAGAATTTTATATCAGGGCATTGGGATATGTCCTAGATGTAAAAAAAATAGATTGTACTTTGGCGAAAAGACTTGTATTGAATGTAAAGCAATGAATCTTACATATCAAGAGAGATATAGAGCAAGACATAAAGAGAAAGCTGCCGAATTAGCGAGAATTAACGGCAATAAAGTATATCAAAAGCGCAAGGAGCAAGGGTTGTGTACCAGATGTGGGAAGAAAGCTAAACCGGGTAGGACGATGTGCTACAGATGTATGGCTTTGCGCACAGAGTACAATCGTATAAGAAAATTGCGTATGGAGGATATGGTTCATGGATGATGAAAAAGACTTCTTGCAATTTTTGGAAAATAGTTCTATAATAGATTTCACCTTCATACGGCAAGAATACGAAAAGATGAATAGACAAAAGATTCTTGACCAAACTAAAATCTGGAAAGCTACCGATGGTCGTTGGAAGGCGTATGTTGACGTAGCGGGTAAAAGGAGGCTGATAGCTAAGAGCAATAGGGTGGCTCTTGAAGATGAAATCATTGAGAACTATAAAGACCCTAAGATCAAGTTTAAGGATTGTTTTGATTGTTGGGTTTCGGAGAAACTTGAATATGGCGAAATCCAGAAACAAACATATGACCGATATACGGCTGACTACAAGCGGTATATCCACGGGACCGAACTTGAAACCAAAGAGATTAAACAGATTGACGAACTATATTTAGAGAATTTTATAAAGACCAGCATAGCCGAGGGGCATCTGACAGCTAAGAATTGGGGCAATATGCGTATACTGCTGAGTGGGGCTATGGTATACGCCCGGAAACACGGATATACAGATATGCGTATGAGCCTGTTCTTAGCAGAGTTGAATCTGTCGAGCAAGATATTTGAGCGACGGGTTGTGTTAGATGAAGAACAGGTTTTCAGCCGGGAAGAAGAAACGCTGATAAAGAAGTTTGTGGCTGACAACGAGGATATGCTGGGGCTAGGCGTGATACTAGCGTTTGAAACAGGTCTGAGGGTGGGCGAAGTTGCCGCCCTTAGATGGTCTGACTATCAAGGCGATACTTTAATAGTCCAAAGAACTGAAATAAAATATAAAGATAATCATGGTGAGTGGATAGAAGAAGTTAGAAACTTCACTAAAGGACGAGACGGTATACGTCAAGTCGTGCTTACTGATGAAGCTCAAAGGTATATGAACAAGCTATATGAGTATACCGGGAGCAGGGACGGCTACGTTTTCTTACGAGACGGCAAGCGTATCAAGGCTGCTTGGCTATCTAACAAGGTAGATACCCTGTGCAGATGTGCTGGCGTAAGGTTTAGAAGTTTTCACAAGATGCGTAAGACATACGCTACTAAGCTGGAGAATGCCGGGGTTAGCGATATTGTGAAGATCAAGCAGTTAGGACACACGGAAATACTCACCACAAAGAAACATTACTTTTATAGTAATGAGCAAGTTGCCGACATAAAAGCGGTGCTTGAAAAAGTGTAATCAAATGTAAATAATCTAAAAAAGGGTACGAAGCCCGTAGTATCAAGGGTTTTGGGATTTACACAATCTATTCGAATCCCATTAGGCGCGCTACGAAGCCTTGATTTTCAAGGGTTTCCAGAATTGCATTTGATTACTGTAACCAAATGTGTAACCAAATAGGAGAGAGGATTAGGCAATTCCTAGCCGTATGAAGGAATCCTCTTGATAATCAAGGTGAGTATAACCGTAGAAATGCGGTTATATTTTTTTGCAACAAAAAAAGGGCTGACGCATCACCATCAGCCCAAACCACATCATCAAAAAAACCAAAATTGGTTTTAATTATGACCTCATAAGTGTACCACACATCCCCAGATGTGTCAATTTCAAAATGACGTTTTTCTTTATATGGAAATCAGACACCTACCTTCAAAATTTCCAATGCAACTTTTTGATAGCCCCCCTATGTCTGGGATGAAAATCCAGAAATTTTCCGAAAAATTTTTCCACGATCCCTACCCCAATTTCTATCCGAATTTCATATATTTTTTAGATTCTGCTTGACTTCCTTACGCTTTGTAGCGTATAATCAAGTTTGCGGATAAGTAAATGGGTACATCCGAGACTTATTAAGCACAAAACCTTTTTGATAGCTCTTGCAAGTGCAGGGGCTATTTTTTTATGCCTGAGTGCCTGTCTAAGTCTGAGACATTTAGACGGGACTTAGACAAGATTTAGACTAGCGGTGTCAGGGAACTCCTGAAAATGCTGATTCTTGGCTTTGCTAAGACTTTTTATTTTAGACAATGCTTAGACAAGCTCATGTATGCGATCACAAAATTAATTATGCGTTCCTAAAGATTTCCTTTGCGTTCTCAGTAGGAGAGTGCATTCTCTTTTATATTGATGCTATGATCCTGATACCGTCCTGCTGCCTTGCAAATTTTCGGCTCTTATATGCTCATATTTGCACACATATTTATGCTCAAATATTGCTCTGAAACTTGCTTAAAACTATATCGAATTAATTTTGATATTTTCTGGGAATTTCAACTCAAATCTCGCCAAAATTTCAATGCAACTATTTTGATACCCCCCTATATCGCCCCAAAAATCTGAGAATTTTTGATATATTTTTTTCCGAAATCCTACCCTAGATTTTGCTCGGATTTCACACTTTTTTTAGAGATTCTTTAGAATTTCCGGAATCCCTGCGACACTCCCAGAAACCCCGCCCGCCCTGACGGGATCGGGGACGGGTTCGGGGGCTTGACCTCATAAAACGCCCATAAACCGTTTTTTTGCCTGTTGTGGTACTATGTGCCACCCATACCACGAAACCGCCCAAAACGGGCAAATTATGCGTTTTGTGATATCCCTGCGGGCGTTGTTGCTTGTTTTGTGTTGGCTTTGTGTCGTTTGCCCCTGTAAAGCGTTTAAACGCCTTTTAAAGCCGTTTTATATTGTTAGTGGGTATTTATACCACTTTATAAAATAAAGCCGTTTAAACCCGTTTAAATGCGTCAAGTCTTTTTTGCTGTGATCCCTGCGGGCGATTCCTGACAATATCCCGCAGCTATATCACAAACAATGCTAAAACGCTCATATTTGGACTTTTGCGGGCTTTGTGGTATAATATGCCACCATACACCAAAAACCCAAATAAAAGCATTTTAAAAAGCTCGGTTATAATATAACCGTTTGGACTAAAAAAGGACCCTTGACGGGTCCTATCTACAATAATTTTTATTTTGTTTTCTTTTCTCTAATATATATTGGCTTGTTTTCTTGCTTGCGATCTCGGCGGCTGTCTCTGTCTCCTGTATAGCTTTTAAAATTTGGGTGTTATTTTCGGCAGCCTGTAAAGCTGCCGCCCTTAGGATCATAAAATTATTTTTTGTTATGGTCATTAAATCACCCCCTTAAAAGCTATAGCAAGCGCATATATTAAAGTCCTGAAGTAATCGTTATTATAAGGATTATCGGCACAAGCCTTTAAATGGTATAAAGCATCCTCTAATTGTGATTTGTCTTTTTCGGCTGTCTCTGTATAGTCGTTAAAATCCATATCGCAACAACTATTATATAAATTTTCGGTTATTGCTTGTATATCTATGTCCGAGCTACCTATTTTTTTAAAACTATCATAATAATTTTCGTATGTCATAATATAACCCCCTTTTTTATATGTCTTTTCTATCTACAAAAATATTTTTTGTTTTTAAAAAGCTGTCAAAATATGTATCTTTGTAATTTCTCCAATTTTCCGCCCAACATATAACGCTATTTTGTACCCAAAAAGGAACGTGCAGAGCGTCTAAGTCAGGGAAACAACATAATTCAATAGTTTTTCTACAGGTTTCAAGCTCCGGCTCGTCTTTTCCGTATCTCTCCCGCATATAATGCAAATTAGCGATCCAATAGGCAAGCCCCTCTAGGGCTGTATATTGTTTTTTTGTCAAGTGCATTTCTAATTGTGCCATAATAAAACCCCCTTATTATAGATTTTTTTGTGATGTGGTTATGTTTTTTTGTTGCCAGAAACCGCCGCCACCGTCCCGAACGGTGGAAACTTCCAAAAGCTGCGGCGGGGTGTATATTAAATTTCAATGTCGGTTAGCACATAACTCCAAGCCGTTCCGTAGTGAGTAACGCCCCAAACATAAAGGTTTAATGTATCGGAGTATAAAACTATTTCGTTGTTTTCTTCGAGTATTTCAACAGCGTTTTCAGGTACTATGTAATATTGAAAAATATCATAATATTTTTCTTCTTGCAGTTCTTCAAGATCATTTTCAACGCTTGCTATTTCTTCGCTTGCGTCCTCCATTTCTTCGAGTTCCTGCAAATGTGCTTCGAGTTCTTCCTTTTTTGTTTCCATTTCTTCGGGGGTGTATGTCTCACCGTCAAGCTCGTAATAATAATCGCTACCTCCTACGGGTTCGAAGTCATAGCCCGCAGCTTTTGCGAGTGCCTCAAAATCACAATAAACATGATTAAAAGCCTTTGCAAATGTTGAATAATCAACTCTGTTGTGTTCCATGCCATAATCGGAAACGGGGTTTCCATAATAATATTTTTGTGTCATAATATTGACCTCCTTAAATAGTGTTTTTTTGATGTTATGATGTGGTTTTTTACTTCTTGAATACTGTTTTAATTGTTCCGGGTTCGCCGTCTGCGTAGAATTTGCAAAAACTTATTTCGATTATATCATCCGAGAATTTAAGCTCTTTTATATTGTTGTTTCGCTGTGTGGCGTTCTCGCACTCAATATAATTTTCACGGCTACCGAAAACGGGATCAAGCTCTTTATAAATTACAATATATTTCATTTTTTCACCCCCTTTTTTATATTATGTTTTGTTGTTCCCTGTGGTTATAATATAACATAGATTAAAAGTTATTGCAATAACATTTTACATTTTTACAATAATTTATTTATATAAGTTATTGCAATAACACAAAAGCCGCATAAATAGGGCGTTTTTGCAATATGTTATTATAATAATATATGCTAATAAATAGTAAATAACTTTACCAAATAACATATTACAATAACATATTTCAATAAATTATTGACAAACTTTTTATAAAATGTTATTGAATAAGCTATGAAATAAATTATTACAATAACTTTTTAGGGGGCTTTTTATGGATGATAAAAACGAGCTTGAAAAAATCAAGGAAAAATACCAAGCACGAAACAAATATATAAATAACTACATAAAAAATAATTATGATAGAGTTGTATTACTTCTTAACAAGGGTCAAAAAGCAGCCATTGAGAAAAAAGCCCGTTTAAATGGCTTTAAATCATGCAATGATTATTTAAAAGCCGTAATTGATAAAGAATTAAATCAGGACGGGCAAAAAAGCCCGGAACCTTTAAACGAGATCACAACGGACCCGCAGCAGGATCACGGACAAAATTAAAATTTTTTTGATCCCAGAAAACAACAGCTTTTTATATTTCGTAATATTATAATAATAACTTTTTATAATAATATTTAATAATATATTTAGTAATACGCAAAAAGGGGGCGGGAGAAATGGACGAAAAGCCCGATTTAATTGTTGAAAACTCAAACGAAATTATTTTAAACGATATTAGCGCATACTTGCAATATTTACGGGATAATATTAAACGTATAATCGAGGTTGACGGGCTGCAATACTCCGAACCAATGGACAAAAAAAAGATTTACCCCGCATTTACATATAATCAATTTTTGTACTTGCTACAGCGTTTATATGATTGTGTCTATTCTGTCAATTTAGAATTGCTCTATGATAATTATATAAATAAATATAATAAAAACTATAATATAAAAAAGGTTGAATTATGTTATGAGGTTTATAATAGACTTTGCTTATACTATGGTTTTGTATGTAGTTTAGAGGGGTTTTATTTGATTTCGGGGATTGATAAAGACACTTTGCATGATTGGTTAAGCTGTGGACGTTCTCAGCTATTAAAAAAAGCCCTAGAAAATAGCAAAAATGCGCTTGTGTCAGGCTTTGAAAATAGCCAAGTGCCTATTTTACGCCTCGCAGCAGGTAACTACAAATATAAGCTACAAACCCCGCAAAACGACAGAACCGAGGCGGCAGCCGTGGACGTTTTGCCCGACTTGCTACAGCTCGCAGGATCATCACAACAGGCGCTACCAACTAACAACGGTTTAATTGTCCCGGAATCTGACACAATTCAAAACGATATAAAAACACCCTGAAACGCTGCAAACCTTGTATTTATAAGGCTTTGCGGCATATTTTAAACGATTCTATTATTTCGCTAAACTCTGATTTAGCGAAAAAATACCGCACAATTAAGACACAATAAGACACCCGCCCGCCGTTGTGCGTTTCGTGATCCCTCTGCGGGCGTTTCTGGGAGAGCTGCGAGGGGATGCCCTAGGGGTCTACAGGGAAACGACCCCCACCGCCGCACTTAGCCCCCCACCTACCGACAAAACAAAAATCCGACCTTTAGGTTTAGTAGATACCCTATAATCAAAGCCCAATAATATATAAACCTCTAAAGAACATACTAATAGGGCATATAATAGGACTACAAAGAATAGGGATAATAGGTACATACCTAAAGAGAAGTAGTAATATATAATATATATACCCCTATACTCCAGATAGAGTTAAGGGTATAACTATACCTAGGAGGTGTAGTAGCAGGACACCTAATAACTATAGACCTACTAAGACTACAGAGAATAGTACATCCCTATAGAGTAGTAGTAAAGATATGGGTTATATGTACTACATCAACTAAAACTATAGATTATTTAGAGTAGAGTAATTTATTTTATACTGTGTATACACCTACTGTGTATACATAATGTATACAAAATGTATACATGGCTTGAAAATGGCTATAACCCTTAGAGATATAGCATGGCAGGACAGCTCCACAGGCAAATAATCCATCTAAAAAACATAGGCTGATGAAACCTAGAAATGTAAACCCCATAAATCTCCAAACTGTGGGGCTGACACTTGCCGTAATGATGATGATGGCTACTCGGACATTTGAGAACTCCTTTAGAAACCTTTGGTGGACAGAGTGGGGCGATCCCACTCTCGAATCCAGAGGTAAACGCAACAGGGAGCAGGACATTAGGGATGGTATTGCATTTAGTATTGAAACCCTGACGCTCAAATTTGCCCGTTAAGACACTTTTAGTGTCTTAGATGATAAGTACACCACTAAGACACGAAACCGACCTAAAAAACGATTCTGGTGATTCTGAGAGGTATTCTATGAGCAGACAACTTACAAATGAAAACGGAAAGTTAAAAGAGAACCCCAAAAACGAGGATGAATGTATCTGGTTGTATGACGAGGTATGCTGTAACGCTGATAGCGAGTGGGTGGCTGATTTTCCGCATGAGCATTGTAAGCGTTGTAAAAACTTTACAAAGGAGCAGGTATGTTAAGCACATTACGTTCAGTAAATTCAGGCATAGACAGAACAAAAGGTATTGTAATGACTAAAGAACAATGGGAGAGCGTAGTCTTGGAAATGCCTGAGTATGTGTATGTAGACCCTGTAATGTATCAAAAGTGTGCAGATAAACTTGGGATGGCATATCAGACATTTTGGAAATGGTACAACGTATGGTATGCAAGTGGGAAAAATACAAAGGCTCTGCCATTTATCAAGACACAAGCGGAGATAGACAATGACAAGAGAAGAAATCGAGAAACGTCTGAGCGAGTATCAGACCTACCTAAAATACAATGGCGCAAATAAAGAGTTTGTAGATGCTATGGAGATAGCAGTAAGACTTGCAGATAACTTTAACGATCCTAAATTCACTATTGACGTAGCACACATGGCGATTAAAGTTACTAGGGATTATATCAGGGAAACATCACATTGTAGTTTTGAACAACTTGAACAGTATTCACAAGACAATAAAATAGGCTTTAAGATAATAAACCAATACTATAACTGTATGAGGTATGCAGCTAAGTATGAGTTAGATAGCTTTTGTCTGTATATAGAGCGATACAGACCTCGGAAAGAGCGCTTTTACGAACCCCGGAGAAAGCAACTGAAGATGATAGTTGATGCTATACAAGACTTGGAAGATGATAAACTTGACGAGTTATACCTGCATCAGCCGCCGAGAACGGGCAAATCCCAGATAGTGACTTTTGCTACAACATGGCATTGTGCAAGGAATGATGAACCATCGAACTTGTATGTAACCTACTCAAACACTCTGGGCGGGGCATTCGTAGACGGTGTTATGGAACTGATTAAAGACCCGACATACGCATTTGTAGATGTGTTCCCGAATGAAAGCATAGCCCACACCGATTCCGAAGCTCACAGGATGAACCTTACGAGGCGTAAAAAATACGCTACCCTGTCTGGTAGAGGTATGGAGGCAGGCTTGAATGGTCAGTTTGATGCTAAAGGGTGGCTTATCCTCGATGATCTTCACGAAGGTATCAACGAGGTACTTAATCAGGACTTGTTAGCTAAAAAACTGAAATTCTTTAACAACAATGTTCTGTCACGACAGAAACAGGGTTGTAAGATACTCGGAATTGGTACTATCTGGTCACTTAATGACATATTCTGTACTAGGCATGAGTTTTTGGAGGCAGGCTTGGCAGCTCCGGGAACTCGGTTCAAGATAATCAAGATACCTGCCATGAATGAGAAAGACGAATCCAACTTTGACTATGACTATGGTGTTGGCTTTAGTACAGCTAAATATCGTGAGATCAGGGCGAGGTTTGAGAATGACGGAGATATGGCATCATGGTCAGCTCAGTATATGCAAGAGCCTGTAGAGCGTGAAGGCGCTGTATTTATCAGCGATGATATGAAATACTACAACGGGATTTTGCCAAACGAAGAACCCTTAAAGGTTGTATGTGCCTGTGACGTTGCCTTGGGTGGTGATGATTATCTGAGTTTCCCGATAGCGTATGTCTATGAGGATGGCTCAGTTTACATAGACGATGTGGTATATGACAACGCAGAAAAGAAGTTCACTAAACCGCAGGTAGTGGACAAGATACTTGAACACCATGTAACATCTGGGTATTTTGAAGCTAATCAGGGTGGTGAAGGCTACAAGGATGAAGTCAACGAAGCGCTTATGCAGAAAGGCATAAAGATAAATCTGAGATCAGAGTATGCTCCAACCGATAAGCGCAAGGCACAGCGTATCTGGGATAAGGCAGGCTCTATAAGGGAATACTATTTCCGTGATCCGTCCTGTAGGGATAAGCAATACCGTATGTTTATGACTAACCTGTTCAGTTTTAACTTTAAGGCTAACCAGAAACATAAACATCAGGACGCTGCTGACAGTTTGGCTTCATTGGCGTATTTTTTGGAAGGTACTTGGGCGAATGCAAGGGCAGAAGCGGCTATAAATCCGTTCAGAAGGAGGCAATATGGGTATTAAGAACGATTGGTACTTGTTGGATGATAACGAAAAGGCTATCCAAAGCCTAAAGGAGCGTATAGAGAGCCTTGTGACCATAGCTACAAGGACTACACGGGGTTTTGAAGCGACAGGCAGCCGGAAGATAGGCGGGACTAAAGACAAGAACGCTGATATAGTCCTGAAGGTGATGGAATTGGAATCAGAACTTGCAAGCCTTGGCTATGAACATCACTTGTCTAAATGTGCATTGATTATTGACATAGCCAAGATACCAAAACCGAAGCGAAAGATATTTATTGACAGATATATACGGAATATGAGCCTGAATGAGACAGCAAAGGCAAATGGGACTACAAAAAAGACGGTTTGCCAGATTTTAAAAAATTTTGAAAAAAGCACTTGACAAGGTGACACCCTATGTGGTAAAAAGAGTATGATGGGTGAACTATGAAAAGGCACTTTCGTAGTTGCCTATATTTTTTTACTAGCCGATATAACGTTATATGACGTCTTATCGGTTTTTTGTTGCCACGCAGCAGGAGGATATGATGAACAGACAGAGATTTCAGGATTTGGTAAAGGGAGATTACGGACGGAAAATTGCATATGTTGACTTTTCAGAAGTTACCCCTGATAACATTCTGAAGATCATCAGCAAGGGTATTACCTGTCTGAATTGGAACAGACCGATAATCAAGTATCTGCATGACTACTACAAGGGAGATCAGCCCGCTTTATACAGGAGCAAGACCGTCAGGGATGATATAAACAATCCTGTAGTAGAGAACCACGCATTTGAGATTGTAGCATTTAAGAATGCTCAGACATACGGTGAGCCTGTTCAATGCGTCAGCCTAAAGAATGACGATAAGACGAACAATGCGGTTGACAAACTGAATGACTACAACCGAATTGCAAACAAGAATATTGCAGATATTGAATGTGGTGAATGGACTTCAAGCGTAGGTACAGGCTACAAGGCTATCCAGAGAACAAAAGCGCCTTTCCTTGCTCCTTACAGGCTTATTGCTCCGTCACCCATGAACACGATAATTGTTTACTCGTCAATTACCCGTGAACCGCTTTTGTCAATGCAGCAATTCAAAGACGAGAACGGAGATCAATATTTACAATGCTTTTCAGGGTATCTGGAATACATATACAAGGGTGGCAAGATAGTTTCCGAAAGCATACACGCATTCGGTGGCATACCGATAGTCGAATATCCTAACAACGCTGACAGGATTTCCGACATAGAAATCGTAATCTCTATCCTCGACAGCATCAATGAAATCCAGAGTAATAGAACGGATGCCGTGGCTCAGTTCGTACAGAGTTGGTTTAAGTTTGTCAACTGTGATGTTGACGAAGAATCATTCCTTGCTATGAAGATGAATGGTGCAATCGTAGTTAAGTCTAACAATGGACAGAACACGGCAAACGTAGACCTTATTCAGCAGGAACTCAATCAGGAAGGCACTCAGGTAGCTAAAGATGATATGTGGGAAAACGCACTTGACATTTTGGCTATTCCTAACCGAGAGGGCAACACGGGCGGTGATACAGCCGGGGCTACATTTTTGAGAAATGGGTGGAATTTCGCACGAATGAGGGCAAGCCTCAATGATTCATATGTTGTTCGTGGTGACAGAGAGTTGAACAGAGTTGCGTTAAAGGTTATATCACAGGCTGTTAGCCCTAATCCTTGCGATATGGACGCTATGGACTTTGATGTGCATATCTTACATAGCCCTACCGACAACCTGCTTACAAAGTCTGAAGCACTTGAAATCTTACTCCGTAGCGGTATACATCCGTTAGTTGCGATTAAGGTCACAGGCTTATGGACAGATGCCGAGAAGATTTATATGCAGAGCAAACCATATCTGGATGCACTTTGGAAAACCGTAGATGATGCTCTTGAAGGTGAGATTGCTAAACAGGGCTTACAGGCACAGGTTAAACAGGCTGAACAGATTGTAGGTGGTATGAATGGCAACCAGAACGCTTGATGAATTAAAGACCATCAAGAAAGAAGTAGATGAATCGGCAATCCGCAAGGCTATAATTGATTTCTTTGATGAAATGGACGTTGACGATGTTAATAAGCGTACAGAGTTAGCGATAAACCTTGAACGGATATTTAGGGATTTGTTTTACTTGGCAATTATCGGTGAAACGTCAAGGGAAGAATTGATAGCAAGGCTTATATCCGAGTATTCACAAGAGATAGTCGCAAGTGGCTACAGACCAAATTATGCACATATCGAAAGAGTGTGTGAGGATGTAGTTGACAATACGCTTGAAAAGATAGATACACCTTACATGACTTCAACCGATAGATCAATACTTATTGCCGAAACAGAAACAAACAACGTGGCTAACAATGATGCGTTAGAAGAAGCTAAAGCTAATGGAATGACCGAAAAAATCTGGGTAACAATGGCAGACCCAAAAGTAAGGCTTACGCATATGGTAATAGACGGAATGACAATCGGCATAGATGATCTGTTTGAAGTTGGAGAAGCACAGATGCGATTCCCTTGTGATGAAGAATTTGCGTATGATAGCCCACAGGAAACGGTCAACTGTCGCTGCCATTTGGAATTTCAATAAAACTAAGGATTACTTACATGGGTAGTCCTTTTTTTATACATAAAAATGCAGCTATGCGATAAATAGCAACCCCAAAGCGGATGCGAACCGTGTTAAAAAAGCGTGGGAGGAAGGACAATATTATGACCAGAGAACAGGCAAAGGCTTTGTTAGTAACCCTTGGAATTGAAACTCCGAGTGAAGATCAGATTACAAACTACCTTAACTCGGTAAACAAGGAAGTCAAGTCTGAAAAAGACAGAGCTGAAAAATACAAAGCTGAAGCAGACAAAACCGCCGATTTACAGAAACAGCTTGATGAGATCAATAACAAAGGGCTGTCGGACGTAGAGAAGGCAAACAAGGCTACTGAAGATGCCTTGAAGAAAGTCGCAGAGCTTGAAAAGAACATCAAGACAATGCAGACACAGAAGGAGTTGGCAACACTTGGAATTACAGGTGAGGATGCTGACAAGTTTTTCAACGAGGATGGTAGTCTAAATTTCGCTACTCTTGGTCAGGTATTGACCAACAGAGAGAAAGCAGCCGCCACAGCAAAGGAAAAGGAACTTGCTGGAAACGCAGGAAACCCCGGAGGAAATGGTGGAAACGGTGGTGGTGAGCCACAGAAAACCGCTGCTGAGACTTTTGCAGAGAGTTACGCAAAGAGCGTAGCTGAGAATAGTAAGGCAGCTAATGATGCACTTGCATCATACCTAAAATAACGAATGGAGGAAACCAATATGATTTACAGTTCTAACACAGTTGGAATGACAGCCGAGATTCTTAAAAGAAAACTTGGCGCTGAGTACCTTGTACCCATGACAATCGCAAGTACAGAATTTGCGTACACAGATGTTATCAAGGCTGGAACACCTATTGCAGCCGATGGTACTGTAGCAGAAGATACCGTTGTTGACGAGTATACTTCAACAAGCAACGCAGTAGGCATCCTTCTTAATGATGTTTACGTTTCTAACCCTAATGGTTCACTTATTAAGGCATTCGCAGTAGTTAATACCGCTAATTGTCCTAAGAATGATAATGTTAGCGTTATCACAGACGCAGTAAAGGCAGCTTTACCGCTTGTTTGTTTTGAATAATCAGAAAAGGAGGATAAATAAATGAGACTTAGAGACGCTTACTCAGCAAAAGCAATCGCTTTAGCATTTACAGAAGCAGCTAGTAATAAAATCCCTTATCTTGGCAGAGCTTTATTCCCTGCAAAGAAGAAGATGGGTCTTGACCTGAAGTGGATGAAGACTTCTGGGGGTAT